>Ga0126342_10005615_pt1 | contig 21971 bp, 21 predicted proteins | sample Cyp1metagenome_FD_92528 | JGI IMG/M metagenome (GOLD analysis project Ga0126342, IMG submission 92528) | Coral microbial communities from Lord Howe Island, Old Settlement Bay, Australia - Cyphastrea 1 metagenome | ecosystem: Host-associated > Invertebrates > Cnidaria > Coral ... | reverse complement strand
TGGGCAACCTTCATGACAAGTTCATGTATGGACCGGCGGACTTTCTGAATCCGTTTCTGCGTGCCGGAAACCTTCGTAGACGGAGGTAACAGCTTGGCTTTTTGGAAAGATGGCACTTTGCCTTTTTCCTTTCTAATTTTCTTCTGTGAGATCTCATCCAACATGTCATGAACCATGTCACAAAGCGTGTCCCAAAAATTGCAAACATCCAAATGTTCATCATGTTCCAACAAGGACGGAAGAAATGCTTGAAAAATAGGAAGGCATTTCTCATTTCTCTTCTGCCACGCTTGTTGGTTTCGTGGACGAGGGGGAAGATTCCAGCTTTCCACAGGTTTAAGCATCATACATTCGGTGCAAAACACTTCAACATCAAGCTCCAAATTAATGGGGCAATGACCTGGAGCTAGCGGACCTCTAAAGATTTGCACATCCTTGGCAGCAGCAATAGAAAAATGATTGAGAAGGAAATTGTCAATCCTAGTTCTATGGGGTCCAACTAGGCCAGAACTCCAGCCACATGCACTGAATGTCGCTTCTAATGGAATCTTCTTAGAAGCCCGGAGGTCAGCATCAAAATCATACCACAGTCCCGAGCACAACGCTTCAGCTATAGCTGAACTTTCAGAAGTGTCCATTTGCAGGTCGCCCCCGATTATGACGGGACAATGATCATACAGCGAGGCGAACTGAAAAATATCACGCAAAATCTCCTCCCGTGTTGCCCGCGCGGCAGAACCAGTCGGCAAATAACAATGAACCAACACAAGGCCGGTCCGACCGTTTGAAACAGACAACCAAATTGGCAGGCAATACTGGTGGAGATACTGCAAATTTTGAGGAAACTGGATAGCTGCGGATGGGATCTGCTTATGTACCAAAGTAGCAAGTCCCCCTGTGGGTTGACGAAAGAATCCCTTGGGACCCATGACTTTGGATAAAGGAGGTTGAAACCCAATGTGCAAAACCCATCCAGCCTTGCTGGCGCGATTTCGGATTGATTCAATACACTTTGGCGAAATTCTTGTCTCTTGCAGTAACATTGTCTGAGTACACTCTGCTTGAAGAAAAGCAAGAACAGTATCCAAACGCTTTCCTAAAGCCGTGACATTCAAAGTAGATACCTTTAGGGGGGGACCTTCACCAGGAAACCCCAAGCATGGAGAATACACCGAAAACAAAACGCACTGAGGCCACGAAGAAAATGCATTAAGTTCTGCCGTCGTCAGATTGAATTGGCAGGCATAGCCATTGGCCATTGCATGGGTAATCCAACGCATTCCATCTTCATAGCTAAAGCCATGAAAATGTTGACCGCTGTCCTGTTCCAGTTCAATCAGCTGGTATCGAATTAAACGGGACTGCCGTACGTGTAAAAGTGAGTTGACGTGACGGCAGGAAGCCCTACTAACACAGAAATTGATTTGCCGCACTCTGAAGGTCACAAAGATGGCTCTGCGATATGCACGGGCACTTTGTTTGCGGAATGCCCGCCTATAATATAATATATATATATATTATATATTATATATATAATATATAATATATAAATATTGTAATATATATGATATATTTTGTATATATTATATATTATATATATATATAGGTATAAATATTTATTTATTATATATATATATTATATTATATATATATATATTAGTGTAGTATATATAATTTCCACGCATCACTGTGTGGGGTTCCAATCTTTTGCTGGCAATCCACCGCTCCTCCCTCCTCCTCCTCCTCTTCCTCCTCCTCCTTCTCCTTCTCCTCCCACCGTCCTCCTCCCGCCGTCATCCCTCATCCTCCCTCTGTGTGTGTCAATTATCAACTTCCCTGTATCAACTTCCCTGTATCAACGCTGGGCACCGCAGCAATTGGTTAGCCTCCGTACGCTGGGACGCCGCAGCTGCACGCTGGGACGCCGCGGCTGTTTCGCGTGGCAGGCGCAGCACTTGGTGCGTAGAGTCTCTGGACGCTGGGACCTGTTTCGCGTAGCAGGTGCGGCACCTGGTCTCGCTGCATAAACTCTCTGCACGCTGGGACGCCGCGCCTGCTTCTTGCTTGCACAAAGACGGTGTTAAGGTGTTAGCTTGATTTTTTGATGGCGTGATTTTAATTCGAAATTGCTGAAAGACGATTGGCTGGAGATAGTAGAAAACCACTTGGTGGCTCTCTGCAGCTGTTTCGTGTGGCAGGCGCGGCACTTGGTGACTTCTGGAAACTCTCTGGATGCTGGGACGTCGCGGCTGGACCGCGGCTGGACCGCTGGACGCTGCGCTTTGGCGCTTGATAACTCTCTGTACGCTGGGACGACGCAGCTGCGGCTGTTTCGCGTGGCAGGCGCGGCACACTGGTGACTCTCTGTAGATGGCTGGATGCTGGGATGCTGCGGCTGTTTTGCCTGGCAGGCGCGGAATTTGACCCTCTGGATGCTGGGACGCCGTGTGTAAAAGCTGCTCTGTGTAAAAGCGTCTGTGTGTAAAAGGCTTCTGTGTACAAGCTGATCTGTCCAAAAGCTTCTGTGTGTTTAGGCCCCTCTGTTTCTTGCTGCTGTGTGTAAAGGCTTCCCTGCCTACTGTCTGTCTGTCTGTCTGTCTGTCTGCCTGCCTGCCTGCCTGCCTGCCTGCCTGCCTGCCTGCCTGCCTGTCTGTCTGTCTGTCTGTCTATCTCTCTATCTCTTTATCTGTCTATCTATCTATCTGTCTATCTATCTTTCCATCTATCTATCTGCCTATCTCTTCTCCATCCGACCATCATCCGCTCCCACCACCCCAAGGCATCACCTTCTTCTCATAACAATCGGAAGGCTTAACATGTGGGGTTTTCTTGCTCTTTAACTGATTCGTATGTCATTTTAATTCGTACAATATGCAGTATGAAAAACATCCCGTGTCCCATGTGCATGTGCATAGCATGTTCGCTTCTCCAGGCTGCCTTTTTCCGCAACAGGAAAGATCATCGCTGCCGGCCTGCTGCAGATCAGTTTCTGATGGTAGTCGAAGCAACTACTGGCTTGCTGAGATCTGTGCAACCTGAGAGTGGAACTGTCAGGTAGGTGCCTTGGACATGCTGAACTGAGGACAAAAGACTCTGATGGAAAGGCGATTGAGGATGGCATGAAGCCCCTCCTGAACATCCAGAAGGGAAGCTTGGCCTTGAGGGTGCAGGAGCTGTTCTTTGAGTACTTCTACAGCCCTAGGGTCTGGCGAAAGAACTCTGAGACGACGGCGCGATACATCGTCCACAGAGAGTTCTCCAAGCTGAAAGAAGCCACACAGAGACCTTTGAGCGACAATCTCAAGTGTATGCTTCTGCTGTTGTTTTCTGTAGACCTCAAGGCAAACAGTGAGTACGACTACAAGAGGTCTCTCACATGCCCTTCGGATCCAGTTTCCCAATGTGCAATCGACTGGAGCAGTGCCAGGATTAGCTTGGTGTTGGCAGTGGATCTGGGCAACAACAGCTGAAGCCACGTTGCAACCCTTTTCACCGGAAGCAACAAGTTTGGTTGCTGAGGATGACGTCGAAGATGAAGAGGCCTTCGCAGAGGAAGATCTTGTTGACTATGAGGGGACAGAGGACGATGGCTATACTCTGATGATGAAGCGTTGGAAGCTTTGATTGGCGAACTTCCAGATGAAGGTCTTGAGAACTAGCATCGCAGTGATTTCAAGAAGAAGTTCAATCAAGAAGCCATCAGAAGGACCTCCATCACAAGGTTCCCCGCAGACCTTCCCCTTCAAGGCCCAAGGCGATCTGTCCTTCGACAAGAGCTCAAAGGCTCAATGCAAGGCTGCTGTCAGTTTTCTGAAGACAGTCACAGCTTGCACAGCTTGCGGTGGCAAAGGACACTGGATTGGTGACTCTGTTTGTCCGAAGTCATCCAAGAAAGGTGCTGGATGTGGTCGTGGGAAAGGCAGTTCAATCCAAAAGCCCAAAGAAGGATGCCGGCGCAGCGAGCCGGAAGAAACTATATTTTGTGCTGCACAACCGCATCGAGTCTGATGATGAGGCCATGGCGAATTTTGCCTCCAAGACCCAGAATTACCAGCCCCTGGCTTGTGAATGAGGATGTTCCAGACTTGTGGGTCCTCTGACATTTCTGTGAATACCTAGGTCCTTGGTCCCTTTGACGTTTTAAGAGTGCGCAGGTTCATGACCCCTTGGCAGTCCTTGCAAATGACAAGATCCCTGCAGAGACCTATGAAAGTGCCGAGCTCTTTGACTCTGCCAGCGTCTACGCCACGATGGCATCAGCAGCCCCCAAAAGTTTCTCTGATACCTTGCCTATCATGGTCAAGCCATGATGTATTGATGGCCCTCCGTGCGCCACAACTTTGTGAACACTGATCTTACCACGGCTGCGCAGAAAGACAGTTCCACCGTGGAGCTAATGGACACACAAGGCACATTGCTTGCAAAGAGTGTGGCTGCAACGTGATTCAAGCTCGCAGAAAGGAGCCCTTGCAATTGTAATGGGTACAGCCTTCTCGTTCTCATGAACTTGCCGCACATGTTCGAGCCCTGACTTTACAGGCTCTGGAGGATGGGCCCATCTCCAAGAAGCCACCGGGATTTTCAACAAGAGGAGCCTTGCGAGGCCTGTCTCCATTGCTGATTGGCAAGTCAGTTCAGACGATGCTGCTCCCTCTTCAGCTGCTTCTACAACATCCAGTGCTATTCCAGTGGTTACGATCGTGAGGCCTGCAAGGGCTGATGGGTATGGAGACAAAAACAAGACATACAACCACACCCAGCACCTGGGTTTGCCATGTACAGGTCATGGAAATGGCTTTGACGAACAAGCCAATGGCGTAGAGTCTGGTCTCCCTTCCTCCAATGAGACTGCTCAAGTCAACTTCCATGGAGCCCCATCAGCTTCTTGGCAAGAGGACTCAGCACCCCAGCGCCATGGAAGCAACAAGGATCATTCAGGTTTCACTCCAGCAAGATCCTCAAGATTTTGAACATGCTTCTGTTACTTTTTGCGATGTGATGATGGCTGAAGCTGCTGATGAACAACGCGATGACCTTGTGGATTTTTCTGACGATCCTGCTGATGTCACCGTGAACTATGCACTCACAGCTTCAGATGCCCCTGGACTTGCCATCTTGGACAGTGGCTGCACACGAACAATGCATGGCAGCAAGTGGTCTTCCGCTGTCGAAGATGCCCTGAAGAAGTATGGGCTGGAGCGGCAAACCAAGACCAAGCTTCAGCCCTTCAGCGAGACCGTTTCTGACACTGTAGAAGTTTACCCAGTTGGAATTGGAGGTCTCACAGCGAATTTCACTTTGCCGAGATCAAGGGTGGCACTCCTCTGCCCTCTGCTGTGTCACGTCCCTATATGCAGGAGCAGGAGCTTGGAACCATCATTGACCTTGCTAACAACACCGTTTCTTACAAGACGTTGGGCATTGAGAATCTTGCCTTGATCAAGACATCACGTGGACACATGGCCGTAAGCCCATGCTTTGCCATTCCCAAGCTGGAAGCTACAGATTGGATTTTCTCCGTAGAGGCCATTGGGGCCATTGGGTTTGGAGCCTGGGCATGCTGGGCTTGGCCCGTTGTCCGTCAGAGCCAAATGCCATTACTCACTTCCAAGCGATGCTTGATCTCCTGCGCCCACTGGACGGATGGAGTCGAATGATGAGCCCACGAACTATGGCATAATCTGTGAAGAGGATGAATCCTTGGTTTCCGATGGGAGTTCTACTGTCAGAAAGACCACCAACCGCCAGGGAAACAAGCTCCAGACACTGTGCAACATCTTGGAGTCTAAAGATTTGTCTCGGACTCGCAAACTTCAAGGTCGAGAGCGACCGCATTTCACCCAAGCCTTTCCTGCTGCAAAGCCCTGGGTCAAGCAGCTGTTCGCCAGCCAGAGGGGCCTGACGGTCATGCATGATCATAGTGTTGTTTGATTCTTCAAATTCTTGGGATGCCACTTCACAACAGGTACTTGCACGCCTTCACCAAGACATGGCTGCTGAAGACCCTTACCTCACAGTCATCGCCCATCCGTGTGGCCCTCCGTGATGGTGCAGTTGCTGAGACGGTCCGAGACCTCCGAGAGGATTCAAAGATTCACCTCACCCTGGTCAGCAAGGTGATCAAAGACCGGGTGAACGCCAATGAGCAACCCTATGGCTCTGACAGCATTGAGAAGCCAGAGATGGCTGATGTTAGGGCTTTGGGTGGAATATGGTTCTCTGTTGGCACTCGAGATCGATGGATGTCAGGCTGGGCACAAGGACAAAGGCAAGAAACCCAGCTTCTACCTGACCACCGTGATGGCTGCTCAATCGATCTTCTCTGAGTGCGTTTGCAACTGTTCACAACATCAACCACTTGAGGGTGCCAACAAATATGACCTCAGAACTGCGCAAGCCGCATAATGGCCACGTCAACTGGACCAGTTGGTTTTGCAATGTGCCATTCTGCAGGCGTTTCAAGCACCACCGGTCAGACCTGATGGTGCGTGGTCTATTTCCAGCCCAACATCAGCCTGGCACCTCCAGAATCTACAACTGGTTTGGACTCGCAAGAGTGATTGGAGTTGAACTAGGCAACCCTCGCCAATTGGAGGATGAAGATGTGGCGACTGAAGGGAGTGCTCCTCATGGTCCCTCAGTGGTGCTGATGACCGGCGAGCAGATGCGCTTCGCCAATGAAAATAAGCCCTTGGCTGTTGATGCGCGGCCTTTTGGAATTCTGCCGCAAAGACTAGCTGCACCACATGAACAACAAGATGGCCAAGGGCAGGCATCAAGCTAACCCTCAGCACCAGCACGACCAGACAGTGGAGCCCAACAGCCAACAACAACAACAACATGATGCACCACCACGTTTGCCAATTACAACACATCAACAACAAATCACAACAGACGAGCCAGAACCAGCACCAGCTGCTCAAGCAACACCACGCGGCGTCGAACACCCTTGAACACAGAAATGCGACGGCCAAATCGACTTGATGCACATGCCTATGAGCCACAGCGCGCTTCTGCGCCGACATTTCAAGACCTTCGAGGCCCTTACCTTGTTTACGATGAGCCGTGGGAAGACTATTGTCCAGAACTACAAGCCTCTGTGAAGCGCCTTCGCCTCCAGCGACTGCGCGATGAGCCAAGCGATGTTGAAGCGACTGTGATCAAGAATGATGGCCAAATTGAATTTCTACACAGGCCTCACACTGAGTTGCCTATTTAACTAGCAAGGCGGCAAGAGCGAAACATTTGCATGCAGGAGGAATAAGATTTTGCCACCGGATGAACAAAATATCAGATCAAGCTCTCCAACATGTTCCCTGCTCTCCTTCGGCGTTGTTTGCGCCGTGGCCATGCTGAAGGGTTGGATCATAGCTTCGTATGATGCTTCAACAGCCTATTTGCAAAGCAATGGTATCTCGAGATTGTTGATCCTTCGCCGCCCTCATCCACCTCCTCCTCCAAGAGTCCTCCCGGGCACGCTCTTGAGCGGCCATGGCAGCATTTATGGAAAAAGATCCTGGTCGAAGTTGGTGGATCAAGCTATTACGTGATGCTCAAGAATGTGGCTGACGTATTTCCAAGCTTGAACTTACTCTCTTTTTCTTGGGCAAGAAGTTCTGGTTGGAATCATGGGAAGCCACGTTGATGATCGTATCACGCACGGCTATGGCCCAAAGTATGACTCAGTGATGAAAACTTTCACCGAGAAGCTCCACTTAAAGCACAAGGATGGTGAGCTTCGTTTCTGTGGAAAGAACTTGGTCCAAGGCGATGACAAATCAATTTCCTTGGGTTAGGTCGGTTAGGTCGGCGTAAGAAGGCCTGCAGTACCAAGTCTTGGACAAACATTGAAGAAGCACCCCAGTACCCAAATCTTCCCCTGAATGAGGCCGAGATGAGCGACTTCAGGGCCCTCGTTGGTAGCATGGGATGGATAGCTCGTCAAACGAGGCCCCACGTCATAGTCAATGTGAGCCTTGCATCCCAAACCCACCGGCAGTCCATGAGTTCGTGGCGCCATCGAGCTCAACAAAGCTGTAAAGATGCTGAAGGAAAGCCCCCGATGTTCGATGGTGCTTCAAGCCTTCCAAGATCACCCTCGAGGACTGCATTGTTTTCGTTTGCGCAGACTCAAGCTTTGCTAAGGATTGAAATCCCAAAATGGCTATGTGATGACTGAGCCTCCCTGAGCTGAGAGATGGTGAAGAGACCGTCCATCAAACGAGCGTGCACAAGCCAACTGGCAGCTAAAAGCAACGCCATCCTTGCTGGCGTTGAGGGTGCAATCTACGGTGCGTCTCTTCTGCGTGAGATCTTGAAGCCTGGCATCGACATCACTACGCTGGGGACTGAGCATTCCCTCAAGCGAATTCTGGCCTTCACTCACTCCAAGAGCGTTGAGAGCACAATCACGATTATCTATCTAATGTTTAGGTAGCCCACTAGAAGTTTTTTTTATCCGGCAAAACATTTTTGTAATAGAATTTGTCAAAATGCAATTAATGTAGCTACAATACTAATTACTATATACCCAGTCCAGTATAATGAAATGATGCAGATTAATACGGGTTCGTCTGAGAATATGGTATCCCCAAATCCCATGGTTTATCATCGATTCACCTTGTTATGAAATGATGCACATGAACCGGCCGAAATCAATATGTTGTTAGTTCATTCATAGTTAATATCATGACATGTGATTTACAACCAATGGTAATTTTCATATATAATGATACAAACATGATTATTATCGTCGTGATTAAGATTATTCATAAAATGCCAATTAATAACAGCTGTCATCGGAGTAGTTGGTAGTGATTTTCAATAGATATCATACGACTACAACTGTAATAATATATCTATTTTGCTGTAAATCCCATGCATGTTCACAGGGTCCACGTGATGGATTTTTGAGCAAATGTTTTCTGTCACAAGTGTCAAAATCTCAATTTGATATCGAGTTTGTGAGATCCAAAAAGCACAGCGAACGGCAGAGCTGACACAACCACATGCGTTGCATGCAGCGTGCATGCACGGCACGTGGGGCTCAGGGCTGACGCAGATGCTGATGAGTCGAAACGCGACAATGTGCTTCGTATTCAGGCCAAGAAAACGGAAGACGCCAGCGGAAAACACCAAAATAGTCGGGTTAGGATTGCTTCGGTCTGGTTACTTTCTTGGAATTTTCGGACTGCTGGGTGGGATTGCTTGTGTGCATTTATCTAGAACATATATAATTGCAATTATTTAAAATCATTTTCTCTTGGCAAATGAATTTTGTTAACCCACAAAGAATGCATATCAACCGACATATTGCGAAGGCGATGTCGGGTCCCGGACGACAAGAAAGACCGAGAAACAACATCCAGCTAGACCTTCCTTAAACGTTTCGCATGGTGTTTGGCGCATGATCTTCAAATGCGTTTTTGTTTGCATCAAACTGGTTTGTCACGGAATTTTCTAGCATTTTTCGAGCGGGGGTCTGAAAGCAAAGCGACAGGTCATGACGAGCTATCCAAAGGACGGACTTCTGGGTGATGTTTTGATTCCATCGCTCTCGCCCTTCATCAGCCGGAACCCAAGACGTACCATAGGTCGTAGGCAATTTCATACGCAACATGACCAGTGGCTTGAGCAGTGCCCAGGGTCAGGGACAATTTCAATTTGTTTTTCGTCGTTTTTCTTTGTCTCTTATCCTGGTATCCTTTCCTTTTCCCTCTCACGCTCTCATTCCTCTCTCTCTCTCTTTCTCTCTCTCTCTCTCTCCCTCTCTAGCTCTCTCTCTAGTTAATTTTTTTCCCCCGTCCTTTGAGTTTTTCCACGTCCGCTTTTCTGGCCAAGGTGCAAGGACGCCAGTGCTGAAGACCTACAATATTTGGGGCAAGACTGGAAGGCACGTGCAAGAAGTTCCCTGACGCATCACTGAATGTTGATCGAGTTGCGCAGCAATGTCAGTTTCAAGTGACTCTATGTTGAAACCATTTGGAACCACAGTAATCAGTAAGTTAGATTCAATTCCAGGGTGCTGCTTTCTTGTTTGGTCCTTCAATCACTCCAACGTTTCCTTCTTAGAGCTCCACAACGTGCAAGAGCAATGAAGTTCTGGATTAAAACCCGTTTTGGGATAATGCTGCGATGCTGTTCTGTATCGATTTGTTTGTGGAGATGAGATACTCTTTTGGATGGGTTTCTCAAAGTCTTTGAAGAATGTGCCCAAACACCTCAGTCTGCTTTGCACCGCCTGTAGTTAGAGGATGTTAGAGGTAGTTTCATGCAATGATGGTCTGCATTGGCACTGTGAACACGAGGGTTGTTTAGCACCTGAAAGAAACAACTAGTTAGAAACATTTTTGTTAGTTTAATTTACTTCAGAAAAAGAATCTAAATCATGTGAAACCATGTGAAACCTGCACTTCATGGACTTACTCTGTACTTACTCTGTGCATCTTTTTTCATAGTTACTCTGAGTAAGTCCATCTTATCACCAGAAGCTCTGCTAAGCTCCGCGCAGGGAGGGCACAGGCGGCGCGGGCAACGCCGCCGGCGCCACGAATGCCATGAACAATGGCGTCGTCGGTGAAGAGAAGCGGGTTTGCCTCGGTGAAATCCTCATGGCCATCCAATGGCAACCGAGGACCTCAGGGACCTTGGGGACCTTAGGGACCTTAGGGACCTTGTCAAGCATGTGATATCAATGATAAATGATAATCAGTGATAATCAATGCCCAATTTTTATGAATTATGATGAATGATGTCAAACAATGTGCAACATGTTTTTCGAATTCTGTTATGTTTCGAAATATTTTCTGATTTTTCAACAATTTCTTTCGAAGTTTCTGTGTCTCCTTGCTTCTCCACTGTGCTATTCACAACGCGCGTTCATTTCTATGACCTGTTGCGTGTTTTCTTTTGGCTCCGGTTTTCCTGTGAATGGATGGCAGCTCACAACGAAGCTGTGACTGTGCTGCCCCAGTTCAACTAATTTGTGCTGTGGCCGTTTAGGCTGAAGAGGGAAGAGGCCTGAACAGCATCTGCTTTTGGTACCAGCATCACGCCCCGTTGTGATCATGCAGCTTGCTTTGGCTTCATTGCCTCACTGTCTTTACAAGGCTGTGGCAGTACTGAGGAAAACACTTCAGCGGTCACTGCAACTGTGACAGCGACCACCACTGCGGGCGACACGGTGACAACCACCATGACCATGACAACCACCATGACCATGACGATGACTTCGACTTCCACCGTGGTGGCGTGAAGACCGTGGAGTGAGCGCGGTGCTGGTGGCATCTGAGGCTTCCCGACCCAGCCTTTGAGTACTTGGACATTAATTTGCAATTCTGACAGCAGAAGGTAGGCAGGGCCAGATTGCCTCAGGTTGATAATGTTGATAGATGGATGTTCAGGTTGACAATTTGAGGTGTTTGGAATTGTTTGGACACCTTTTTTTACACAAAGAAAAACATTGACGTTTGGGTGAGTGGGCAATCTCAATCTTTGCGATGGGGTCCACGGCAAAATACCCCTCGCACGTTAGGCAGAACGCTCTTTGTGAATTGCAGTTGCCTGCTGGAAGCGCACAACGATGCTTATGCATAGTGCAAGAGATCCATGTCACCGATTTCTGCTGAGAAAAAAGCTTCAAAGGGTTCCTTCAATTTTTGTGAAGATCTTTAATTTAAGTTGCTAGGCCTCCCGGGCACAGGATCTTCTTTTAAGGCCATCCCATTTATCTTGTTGCATGTGCATAGCCCTGTCTGAACGCTTGTCAGCAACACGTGAGTAGTAGTGTTGTTTTCCATGTTTTTGATGTTTTTTGATTTCCATGTTGTTTGCATTCGCTGCGTCGCTGCGTGAGGAATTTTCTGAACTATGCGAAGGGACAGTTGACCGTCCAGGTGAAACACATCAAGCCACAATCTCAGCGATGGTTTTGATCGTATGTACGTCGTATCTATATATGTGTCAAAACGCTAGCCACAGCAGGTGTCCGCCCGGACACAATCGGACCGTTTTCTCGCCTGAGCACAAATTGTCCTGCGAATGCGGATCTATGCTGGAACACCCTGGATGGAAGCCGGCAGGCAAGTGGGACAGTAGACCTGGGAATGACACTGGCTTCAACACTCCGGACCCCAAGGATTATTGGCATCAGTTATTCATGGTCTATTGACTATTTAAATCGACGCACGTCAGAGGTTCCAGGGATGAGTGGACCTTGCTTCAAGTCCGGGCCACCTTGCAAACGATCGCACAGCAGCAAGTATCGGGTGAAGTCCAACAAATGGCCTTCGGCCGACTTCACACGCTGGCGACACCAAGTCTTATAGGTCATGGCCCTTTCATCCTGAGCTTGCATCAAATCTGCGTAGCTCATGTTCTCAGACTTATACTTACCCCAAGTGATGAGTGTACGGCCCCAAGTTTCCAAATCATGGGCATGAGGTGGAAAAGCAATTTTGATTTCACAAGACTCTTGGGCACTCAAGGGAAATGGACCGGCCAAGACAGGCTCGGAAACATAGCCACTCACTGGGTTCGGAAGCATCTCAGATGAGACCATTGTCGCCGGACCAGTGCTCAACCCCATCTTCTTCACTGTGACCTCCACTGGAGTTGAATCTTCTCGGCGCTTGGATCCATCTGACATCGCTCCCATAGGCATCAGCTCTGAGACCAAGGAAAAACCTCCATCACTGCAGTTGCTACTACTTTCCATTGCTGATCCAGACTTCGCTTTCTCTAGCAAGGATTGCAGCGCCAGCTGCTCTTCAGGCGTCAATGGCATTGGCTTCCAACACTGGACGGGAAACAAAAGGTTGGACACCAAAAGTGGTCAGGCTGACTCACAAATCTTGAGCTTTCTGTGCTGTGTAACAACGCAAAAACTGAAAAACCCAGGCTGGTGATTGTACAAGCTTCGAAGTCTTCATGCAAAACTGATTCCACATGACATTCCCCCAGGACATGACACGTGAATTCTTTTCCTCATGGCACAAGCTACTAAATCAATGATGTTTCAATGTGACCCTCAAGTTGCTCACTACCTACGGAGATGTTCTTGTCCGACACTGAACACTGATCACGCAACTGATGTGGCTCGGAAGAATTCTGTACATCAAACAACTTTTGTTTTCACCGCTCTCGCTCTTCAGCTTGTTGTTGCAAGACTAATTCCTCAGGAGAAATCTGGTACCGACCATGCCGCACACAAGATCTGAGCAAGTCAATTGGGTCAGCCTTGTCCTTGGTGAGAGCATCAGCTAACATACGGTTAGTGGGAAGCCATCTAACAACTCCAGCAGTGCAAGACAGTGATTCGCGGATAATCACAACATCGATGCTAGTCCTACGATCATCTATTGACGTCGGGGCTGAAGGAGAAACAAGGTGATCAAACAATGACTTGCAATCCGTGGCATAGATTGGTGGTCGATGCTGCAGCTTAGCACGGGCATCTTTCAAAGCAAAATGACCTTCTAGGGTTTCCAACATCAACAATGTCAACCATTCTACCGAGCCGCTTGCAGCGGCCATGGCCTGAGCCTCACCACCCAGTGTCGAGCTGACTGCTCGGGGCAAGCGATAACTGCGCCAAATTGCTGGCACCCAAGGAGACACTTGACCCTTGTGCATCTTACTATCTACAAAGGCCAGAACATAACCAGCTTGAGTATGAACTCCCACATTGGCGAAGGCTGCATCTGAATGACAACAAATTGTGAGTCGATTTGGGTCAATGCTTTGAAACCGAATGGAAAGGCTTTTGTGTTGTTTGGTACGACGAATGGCATTGTTGGCATCTCTCAGGTTTCCAATACGGGGCTTAGGAAAGCATTGCTGACTCAAGCTCGTTTGCACTGAAAGGTCTGGGCGCGATTGACTACTAAGCCAGTTTAAGGATCCATTGATCCCTCGCAAGACCCTGGTCTGAGATGCATCCAACGGAGTGTCAGGTCGTGCAGACTTGGGAATGAAAGCCGGTTTCAACGTTTCTGCAAAGTGCTGTTGAGACATGACAATTTCCTTACTGACTGGATCCTGTTCGTACATGGCTCCACAAAATTCACCAGCGCCTCGGCGCCATTTCCTATATGGAAACCTGGCCTTCAACTGCGCGATGGACTTTTCGAAAGTGGGGCCCATGCCTCTTACTGCTGTATCATCAACATGCACACCCATCACACCGATCAGTTGGTTCTCAGCATCACGCAGGGTATACAAACAGCAGTCGAACTTTGATCGACGCCAGCCAGCAGCCGCGGCTTCCTGGTCGAAGGTTTTATACCAGGTGGCCGGGGCATCGTTCTGCCCATAGACATTGCCTGTCACCTCAATGACTGCATCCGAAGGCACTCCAGGAATTCCACCATTGGGCATTTTCGCAAACAAAGGACGGTATTTGCTATCTAAGGGACCCGCCTCCATGAAGGCACCTTTGATATCTCCCAATTGGAGTTCCCATCCGAATGAGGCAAGCAACTGCATCAGCAAAACTCTACTGGGCAAGCTGAGCGTCGGAGATTGGCGCATACCGTCTTGGGCTTTGGTTTCAAGATCAGGATCTAAGTGACCCTGAAGACACCAACGGCTTTTGACCTTGAACGTGTGAACATCAGCTTCATTGACATGTGCTCCCTCCTCGAGAGGTTTCCTAGTGATCACAAAACGACTGCCAATGAATCGGTGAGGGAACTTCTCACGGATGGCCTGTGCCCGCTTTCCAAGATGAACTTTGACTGCACCTTTTTGGAAAATTGTTGACCATTCTGTCGTCTTGGATTCATTAACCATAGATTGTAATTCTGGAGAATTTCCACACGCTGGAAGTTCTTTCGTTGCTTTCTTTTGGATATGGGCGGTAATCAATACGTCGATTTCATGTTGGCAGGAGGCAACCTCTTCAACAGATAAGGCTTCTTCCACACCTGACGACACTCGTGGACGTGATGGAAGTGGTTCTGTGCCATCCGAAGATTCCAGCGGTCGTTTTGAAGCTGAAGATCTGTCACTTTCAGCAGTTCTGGTTTGTTCCACCGCTTGGTCAAGCAACTGAGGAACCACTTCACGCATGATTTCAACAAAATCATCTTCACGCATAGCTGCAGGTCGATACATGGCTCTATCATCAGATTTACCATACACCCTACGGCGGATGGGACCATACGAACTGCTGTGAACTTCAGGATCCAGAGGTGTTTCACCAGTGGTCGGCCTAGATTCAGCATCAGCATCATCAACTGGCATGGGAGACGGAGTTGGCACCTCTGGCGAACTGGCTACTGGTGTTGTCACCTGATCAGGCATGGATCCTGCTGGTGAGGACTCTGGCATTGGTGCGTGACCCTGACCTGGAACATCAACTTCCATCGGTTGGGAATGGCCTCCAGTGCTTGGTGGATATCGACCAGGAACCAAATCTACATACTGATGCCCCTTAAAGGTACCACCCTCGATAAGATCTCTAATTCCCAAAAGTTCAGCTTCAGGGGTCTGCACTAGGGTTTTTTCCTCCATAGTGGCTGGACGCAACTGCTCTGGGACACATCTAAGAATCTGCTTACGGTGGGCAATGATAAAGTTCCTACCTACCTTACCAATCACCATTGCAGTTCCATGCCATTGACCGCTTTGGATGACGGTACCCTGAGCTTTGGAGTATTTCTGTTCCCGCCAGTATGCTACCAGCTCTCCTGCTTGAAACTCCACAGGGACTCGAGGTCTAGCCAACAAGGCCTGTCGTAGCGCCTTATCATCCTGCAGCTCAACTACGGCTTTTCTGGCAGCTGTGCGGATGGCTTGACTCTTCTCTACCTCTAAGTCGGAAAGACCAGCTGTGGCAGGGATTACATGCAAGGGCTCATTCAACAGGTCACCATGGAGTGATGGATTGCGGCCAAAAACATATTGGTGAGGGGTAAATCCAAAACTTTGAATCATCTGGTTTTTTACATGAGCTTGATGAACACACACCTCCCACGTCGACTTGTCAACAGGAACATGTTCTTGAATCACTTTCTCTAACACACGTGCAAACCATCCACCATGATTTTCTGTACGACCCAACTGCCAGTGAGCTTCAGCGGCAATGAGGTTGGTCACTGAGCCATCATGTTCAAACAACGACTGAAGGGCTTCACCTACCATGGTTGGAGCAGGGTCCATGATGACATTGTCCGGTGGACCGGCCCAGCGAACCCAGTGCTCACTGATGATTTTACGCAAAATGGCAGAAGTTTCTTGTTCATGAAAAGGAACCGTGACCTGAAAACAAGATGCTTGGTCCACTATGTTCACCGCCTTGATCTTTTGTCCGGACTTCCAGCCCGGGAGAAACTTCACATCTATGCCGATGCACTGATTGAAGCGAGTGTACCTGCTAGTCTTCGCTGGCAATGGCACATGTGGACGTGTCTGTGCTTTGCAAAATTCACATGAAAGAGTGCGGGCCAGTTCAATGGCCCGATCACTAGCTCCACCATGCTTCAACACACGGACAAGATCATTTGCTGAAGGGTGACCCAAATTCTTATGAACCTTGTTAAGGGCTTTGAGAATGGTATCATCATCGCTGGCATGCAGATCTTGCTTGGCGGAAGCTAATACTTCGCACTCGTGAATTTCCGATTCATCCGGAACTTGCACTAGCTGCTTCCTAGCTGCTTTGGCAAACATGGGAACGGTCTTGAGCACGGCATCCACAAAACTAGGAGTATACTGTCCAGCGTATGCACTAACGGATCCAACTCCAGGTGCAGAACCAGCTACAACATCATGGCATGTATGGTCAGGATGGCTCTTACCAGGGCAGCAACGGCCGAGTGCCGTCATGTCTTTGTCTGAAACCAGCAAACCAGTGCTTTTGCGAATCAGTTGATCATGTTGAGGGAGTCTCGGTCCGTACATGCACATGTGACATTTGCACCAGTGGTGCCGCTGAACAAGCTTCTGAATTTCGGCATAGCTCCATGTTCTGGCCCCAGACGGGTGCTCAAAGATGGCTCGCTTGCCAGCTTTCACTTGGTTTTCATACAGCCTGGAACAAAACCGGATGTACATGCGACTTTCTAACTGCCTTTGCAAGGCTTCATGTGGGGACATGCGCAAAACATTGAGATTATGCCAACCACCTTCATACGTGCATGGGGGACATAACACCAACAACTCCGGCGGGTTCTCTTGGAGAAACTTGGCAACATCATCCCTATGACTCTTTTTCCTAAAGTCATGCCCAGTTTTGAGGTCGTATGATACTGCAGCAAAGCCATGTTCCCTAGCAGCCGGTGCAAACCTTGGCGGACTAAACACCTCAGCCACTAAGAAGGGCTTCCCATCCAGAAAGGATGTCTTTCGGAGTTGCTTCAGCTGCGCCTTGAGCTGACGCTGTTGGTGGACGGCAAGGCACTCCGTCGGGCAGATCTTTTCCTGTGGGCAAAACCAAAGGTCAGTCTGAAACCTATGGGTGCCTTTAGGAACTGGGGTCATGTAATGCTTCTTGTCCTTACTTGCATCTATTTCCTGGGTGAGAACTACTTGTTGGGTATCAAGGTCTGTTACCACTCTGCGGATTATCTGATGCCAATGGGGTCCTTGCTTACCACTTAAGGGAATCCATTTAAGGTTATGATCTATACGGGACCAAACACTTAAACTGGATGACTGTTCGGGACTTGGGGACACCGGGACATCAGAACACGACAACTGGCCTGCAGCATCGTCCTGAGATGTGGACTTCCCAGGCGGGGACGGCATGGGCGCTTGAGTGACTTCGGACTCGTTTTCGAGTTCAGGGCTCGGAGAACTCGACTCCGACATCATGACTTCATCAAACTGCTGGTTAGATGCTTCGGGAGGGTCCAGAAGCTGAATCACATACTGTCTTGCCTCATTTGTTTGCAAAGGCACGACCAGTTCTTCACAAGACACCCGCAGCTCACTACGACAAAAGTCAATCTTGGCCTCCAACGCTTGAAGAGCTCGTCGAGAAATCAGAAAGGGAGCTCGCCCTTGCACCAGTGCTGCATGAATTGTCCCAGGACGGCCAGCAATGACCACTGGAAGTTTCACAGCCTCATATGATGTCTCTCGGGCTCCATTGCCAAAACGGAAATGGCTCGTCTCAGCAAAAGGCGTTGGTGAAGGCACATTCTGATTCGTCCAGAGCTTCTTGAACTCTTCAAAGGTGTCTCGACCGATGATGGTCTTACCACATCCAGAATCCAGAAATCCAAATCCAGGGCTAGACACTAGCAGTTGTTCATGGACTACTGATTTAGATCGGGCCTTGAGTCGCTTCAAGACTGATGAACATAGCCCCATTGCTGACTGGAATGTTGAAACCACTTCTAAAGACACGGCGGCCACAAAATGCTCGACCACCGCAGCTCCTTGATCCTCACGATGACCCCCTTTGCTGCCACCTGAACTGCTGGCAGCTCCTTTGCTTGATCCTTTTCCCTTTGGGCACTCTCGGGACCAATGTCCCACTTGATGGCAGCGATGACATCGAGTCCGCTTTTTGAGTTCGGACACCTCCACCTTGAACTGCCTCTTCATCTCTGAGAAGCGTCATGGAAACGCCTGGCTTTCTGCATTCGATTCAGATCTTGACGTCGCTCTTTCCAGGTCACAGCTAATGCCTCGGCCATCTCAGCCTCATCGAAGATTTCGTCTTCATCAACCTGATTGTGCTCCGCCAGGAACTGCTCAACCTCATCGAAGGCTTGGGCATCTTCATGATCCAGAGAGCTGTCATCTTCTTGATCCTCTACCAGACTTGCACCATAGGTCTTGCGCTTGGGACAGGAAAACTCCGGATAACAGCTGCGCATAGCTCGGCCTACTTCATCTTGTTTCATGACACCCAGTGATCGAGCTAGCACTACCGCCTGCTGTTCACTTGTCAACCCTGATCGATGGAGAATGACCCAGCCACGAGCCTCTTCCGGAAAGCTCACATTGGTTTTTCGTTGCAGTTTGTCAAAGGCCTCTGTTGCACGCCTAATCCATGCCTTCAAGGCCTCACCCTCGTTGGCACGCAGGTTGAAAACATCCGTCAAGTTCTCGGACATCTCATCAGACGCATCCTTGTCGGGGAAGCGTTTGGTCAGCAGATCCAGAAGAACTTTATCTCCGCCCTCCTTCTGATACTTCTCTGGTTCTAGGTGTTCTACTGCTTCCAGTGCTTTCCCAGACAGTAACGTATAGATGAAGGCGCCCTTTGCAGACTCCGGCATCTTCGTTGACAGGGTCAGAAGTTTGCTACTGACCCATGCTTTCCATCTTCTAAACTCTTTGGGATCTTCATCGTTGCCGCTGAAAATTCGTTGACCTCCATGGTCGGACAAACTTGCCTCAGTTGACATGGCTTCGGGAGTCCTACCCGGAGCCCGGTCTATTACCGGGCTCCGCTACCAATGTCAAAACGCTAGCCACAGCAGGTGTCCGCCTGGACACAATCGGACCGTTTTCTCGCCTGAGCACAAATTGTCCTGCGAATGCGGATCTATGCTGGAACACCCTGGATGGAAGCCGGCAGGCAAGTGGGACAGTAGACCTGGGAATGACACTGGTTTCAACATATGTATGTATTTGAATGTATTTGATAGATTTGATAATACAACATTACAACAGTCAATCAGTTTTTGTTTTCCAACAAAATTTGAAACCCCAAATTCGCAAGCAATCAAAAAATCGAACATGTTCTGTGCGGTTCTCACACTTCCAGTCCTCGGATATTCACTCTCTTGCTCAGAATTGCAAAATCTGGGTGTGGTATGTGCCTTCGAGCAGCTCCGACAAAATCGTCCGAATTCCATGCAGTTTCCATGATTTCACAATTCAAATTTAAATCATTTTTTCTCTTCCCGCTATTGGGTTGGACAAGACACGGTCTTGCAACACTTGCGAAACCTCAAGCGCATGTGCTCCCGCTGGTGAGACAAAGTTCAAGCTTCGAGAGCGAAAAGTTAAGCTGTTGTAAAGTGTAAAGTTTATAAAGTATTGTAAAGCAAATACAATACAGTAAAAGAGTAAGAGAGAGGGAGCAATAAAGAAAGAATATGAAAGAATGCCATACTGGCAATCACTACTTTTGGAGACCTTAGCTTTGCTAACGAGAGAATGTGTCCCTACATGGATCGAACTCAATTGTTGAATGGTGAAAATGTATGAACATGATTGAACATGCTGAATTCAATAATGAAAGAACGTATTCAGGTTTTCTCGCAAATATCAGGCTGGAAAGTTGACTATACAGAAGGTCCGAAACCTTTATCTTACTTCAGCACAACATGTTTTGACGTATGTTTTTTTGAGCCAAGTGCGACTTGGTCATTTTCCGTTCGAGAGGTCTAGCTACTAGTTGGGTGAGAGATTTGTCGAGGCTAGGCTTTTAGGCTAAGAAACAACACTCCGGTCACTTCTATACACAATCAAAGACAGACACAAATGACACAAATAACCGCAAACAAGTATATGAAAGACACTATAAGTGAATCCTACTGTATCATTTACTACGACATGAATCCAACCTATCAGAAACCCGCGAACCTGACTACCACTTGAACAAAACACACCAACCACACTGCCACAATGCAAGAAGCTGTGTACTTAGTGGCTAACAACTGCTGCTGAACTCTAAAATGTGCTCGACTGAAACTACTTGCCACAACCAAACACACGCTCCGCTTGTAAATCACGTGTCCTCAACGGTCAAGTCCAAGCTCAGGTGCAGACTTGAAACAATCCAGTTGAAGAATAGATAAAAAGGACACTGAACGAGCTGAACGCCCTTTCGGATGAATTGCAGCTGAATTCTCCAGATCGCAGACCGCCAAAACACACTGACAGAGATAGACTGAGATAGAACAGTGCAACACAGAAAGACAACAAAATTCCCAACAGCGAATCTATTGGGTTTCAATCTCTGGGGCCGGGGAGAAAAACCGGAACAGTCCTGGAGCCTTGCTGGAACTCTGCCGGAACCTTGCTGGAATCCTATTGCTGGAACCGCTGGCTGGAACCACTGCATGTGTGGACATTTTTGTTTTTATATTGTTTCTTGCTTTGCCTAATGTACCGGGTTGTGATGTTGGAAGTCTGGCTTGAACTTTCTTGGAACAGTTCTGCAACCTTGTTGGCACCTATATGAAAACAACTTCTGCATCTTCTTTGGGCTTTCTTTTGTTCTTTATTCTTTAAATTGTGGCACGCAATTAAAGATGACGATCCCTTGCTGAGACTGTGATGCTGGAATCCTTGCCTGGACCTTTGAAGGGGAACCCTTTGCTGGAGCCCTTGCAGGAATGCCCTGAAGGAATTCCTATCAGGAAGTCTTGCAGGAACCGTTCCGGAAGCCATAACAAAACTTGCGGATTTTGTTTGAGTTTTGTTTTATTAGTTTGCATTTTTCCCTGCTTAATGTGCGGGGCTGTTTCAAAAGTCGGCAAATCCGACCAGAGGAACCCTGAAAAACCTGGAGCGATAGATCCTGGAACCCTGGAACCCTGAAACACTAAAGTCTTGGAACCCTTCAATCTTAAATATCTTAAATTAAGCCTAAAGCCTTGGAAACTGTGGGGTCGTGGTGCAAGCTCGGAACTTTGCCCCGTGACATTGCAACCTTGGAACCCTGCAAAGCTCGGGAACCTCTGTAATCCCGGAACTCTGAAATCTTGGGGTTTTCAAACCATTGAAACTTGCAACCTTGGATTCCTGGAGCCTTGTAGCCTTGGAACCTTGGAACCCCGCAGCCTGAGAATCTCGCAACCCTGGAGCCCTGGAATCCCGGAACCTCCGACCCTTTGCAAGTCTGGAACCTTTGTGCTTGCCGTGGGCCGTGGTAACCTTGGTGCAAGCATGACGGACATGTCATGACCTTTTTGCACATGTCACATGCCACCCGTTCACATGAGGGTGGGCGTTTGGGCCAAAACATTCGTGCCGCTCCCCGTGGAGCTTGACCATCAGGTTGG
>Ga0126342_10005614_pt1 | contig 21973 bp, 19 predicted proteins | sample Cyp1metagenome_FD_92528 | JGI IMG/M metagenome (GOLD analysis project Ga0126342, IMG submission 92528) | Coral microbial communities from Lord Howe Island, Old Settlement Bay, Australia - Cyphastrea 1 metagenome | ecosystem: Host-associated > Invertebrates > Cnidaria > Coral ... | reverse complement strand
CGCGCACGATGTTTCAGTAAAGATCTTACGTCGATTTCGTGCAGAGCACACACCACAAGATTTTCAAAAAAATCGTGCTGTGTGCCGTCTTGCTTTTGGGTTCTCTGGCCCACCTTGTTTTGGTTCAGACACAAAAAAATCCCCAGTAATCAAAGGTGGCTTGCTGGCAAATCCCACTAGCCATGGAGGTTTTGGTCGCTGGGGACATCATCTATAAGTGGAGGACTTTCCGTTGCGTTTGATTACTGGATGGTCCTGGATGGTCCTGGATGGTATCAATCTCCCCATATTTTGGATGGTTAAAATCGGTTAAAATCCTCATAGTGGATAGCGAAATCCCCATTATCCATTCAACAACTGATGACCTGAGCTGGTTGGTGGTTGAGCCACCCCTCTGAAAAATATGAAAGTCAGTTGGGCATATTATTCCCAATATATGGAAAAAACAATGTTCCAAACCACCAACCAGACCAAGTGAACCACTAGGACTTTTGCTCGTGTCGTGTCCTCCCTGCTGCAGGCCTCCGGGACTGTCAACGTCGCCAACTTCATGGTCCTGTCAGGTCTGACAAAAATCCTTGGGAAATGGAGGTCCGGGCTGTTCCCATGTGGGAGAATTCCTATGGTAGACATTTTTGATACCCTCTGGTAAACGTTTACATAACTGATGGGAAAATCACCATGCTATGAATGGGTAAATCCACTATTTCAATAGCCTTTTTCAATAGCTTTTTGTATGTTTACCAGGCCGGGTATCCTCCCAGAATATTCCCACAGATTCTGTCATTGCTGGCGCTTCCTTGGGACCAAGAGTTCTGGCTGGCGATTTTTAGTAAACTCATCCGTCCATTCCTGGGGTTCAATAGTTCTTGACCTGTAACTCTGGGATTTCGGAACCTCCTCTGCCAATCAAACATGGCTGGAAAGCAACCTGTTCTTGCGGGATCTTGAAAACAAATTCAACCAAATCAACCTTTGGAAAAACCCGCAGCAAACATACTAGCTCTGCAATTTTCTCAACATTTACAATGGATTCCCTGGTGGATTCCCAAAAATAAGGAACACCGAACACCATTGGTGCTTTCGTTTTTTCAGTCGAGACAGGTGGACCAGTTGGGCGCCGGCCGCTCCACATTGGGTTCCTTGGTGAAGAGATGAGTCGACTGTTATGTTTTCTTTTTGGCCCCCAACAAGATGAAAGTCAATCCATAAGGAAATATGATTTTTTTTTATTGGTTATACATATTTTGACTTTCATCTTTACAAGATTGGTTATTGGTTCAATATGGAAATATAAGCAATCAATAAGGTATTGAACAAGCCAAACTTGGGATGTATTGGCATTACATGATATTACCGCGTGTCTGAACATGGAATTTAAACATCCAAACATAGAAAATTCAATGGGCATCTTCTCTTTTTGAGAATAGAAAATGACACATACCCTCAAGTAATCAAACGTGGCTTGCCTTTAGCAACCGAGCGAAGTGTACCACTGTCAGTAGCCAGTTCGGCGATGAAGTCGACCCTGCTGATTCTGTTATGGGGGGGTTCGGCCATCAAAAAGTTGGAAAATTCGGATTTCACAGACCGAAAATTTAGACAATTGAGACTTGAGCTATGAAAAATACAACTGTCTGGGTACTCACCAGTATGGAATTTCACCATCGTTCGGGGGTTTTACCGGGTACCCGTTACTACTTGGTTTTTTTGTTGGGTGTATTATCATCCTCATGAGAATCCCTATTGACCAACCAGTAATCAGTAGAATAGAATGGGATAAGGTATTTTCCGTGGCTCACTTGAGACTCTGACACAGAAAAATCATCAAATTGTCACTGGCAGATCTGAATACAACCATAGATTGATATAAATGATTGTATTTGATTGGTTTCAAACACCATCCGGAAAAAAAAACCTTGGCCATGGGAAATCCCCATTTCTGATTGGAGGTTTACAGCTGGGAAAATCATCAATAAGTCTCCAGATGTTCTAATGTAAACCCAACTAAGTAGTTCGACAACAGTTATATTTGGTTGTAAACTAACTTAGCCAAGCATGAATTGTGTTCTTGGTCCAATCCACATGATCCATCAATTCTTAATAATTGTTCCAGATGGCTCATTGAAATTCTTCCCAATGGCATCATTTGTCCATTTTCTTTCCTGGTGGAATCGCCATGGCCATGGTCAGTGTCGGCCGTCGGCCAAGGCACAGGAAGACATTGGGCTTCCAGCAGCTCCACCACTTCCTGAATAGGCTGAATTAACTCTGGTTTATGGTAGATATAACTATAGTTTTCATGGGGATTATACTGGTTTATAAAATCTATATCTGATTGGTGGTTGAGCCACCCCTCTGAAACATATGAAAGTCAATGGGAAGGATGACATCCCATATATGAAATGGAAAATAATCCAAATGTTCCAAACCACCAACCAGAATTGGTATACCATTGACAACAGTTTGTAACAGTAATTGGTATACACTTAAATTGCTAAGTTTCTTATTTAACACAGACCGCTGGTAGACACAGTTTCCCACTCTTTATTTGGAGACCATAAAAATGCTACCGGGTATCAAGGGTAATTCGGAGCCACATGGGTTGATAGACCCTTCTGCGAACTTCGTATGGTCATGGAAAATGCTTGGCGACAAGAACGCCATTTCAACACTTCAGTTCGGGTTGACCAATATTTGGACCTGTGGCTTTCACTTTCTGCACATAGTTTCAAGTGCAAACCGGACACAACGCAACCATTTCTGGCTGGTTTTTGGCTGTGGCACCAGTGAATCCCCAATGTTGAAGTTTAAATGGTCATATTTTTAGATGCCTTAAGAATCACCACATTTGGGGGTATTGGATCCGAACATTTGTGGGCTTTGTGAGCTATCGTAGCTATCAACTCCCATACTTGGGCTATTTGTACCAAATCATTGGTGTCCCATGCCAAAACATGCCAAAATTTAAGGATGACTTGAGGGGTAGCCCCAAATTCCAGTCGCCTCCCACGCAATTTGCCTTAATTTTGTTGGTCATATCGCCAGTTCTGATGGTATGTTTCTGTTGGGCTTACCCTCTGATTATTGGTCATATAGCCATGGGTTACATGGTTCGTTTATAGATGATTTACATTGATTTACTGCATAAAAAATGGCGATTTTCCATCGTTATGTTACTGGTTGGTGGTTGAGCCACCCCTCTGAAAAATATGAGTTCGTCAGTTGGGATGATGAAATTCCCAATATATGGAAAAATAATTCAAATGTTCCAAATCACCAACCAGGTTAGTTTACCAAAGGGTATTCAATCCAACATACCATCCATCGAAGTAGATGAAACCTCTGAGCTCGCTCCACCAAGATTCAGCAAAGCGAAGGCCCTTGAAACGCTGGGCCTGGAGCGATGGCAGTTGGTTGCAACAGCAGAGAAAAACATGCATAGGACATATGTACCTATATATATATATATCTTAAATGTATATGTATATGTATATGTATATTAATATGTATACCTGTACAATCATGTTATATTATGTTAATGATCGTTAATGTATATGTATAAGGAATATGGGATGGAATATGGAATATAGAATATATGTGTATAATCAACCTATATATGTTATTGTATATGTATGTTATTTATTTGTACCTTTAGGGTTGGCCTCTCGCTACTATTTTCCGTGCTTGGTGCGCACTTTCCAGAGTTTCGACCGTCCCTCGTCTGTTATCTATATGTATATATGTAATATGCAGTGCATAGTCATGTATACGCACATGTAAACATACATATACAAATGAAGAAATCTAACATCATATAGCAGCCCCGAAAAGATCGAATATGACATTTACCACTATTTTATACTATTTTAATAGGAATTTACTCTTGTTTTCCGGGTTGCTAGTCAGTTTGCACATGCTTATTTCCATTCAAACACCGTGGGTTACTGATCAAAGGATTGCTCATGAAAGCTGTTTCTGCATATCTGGAACATATCTAAAATACCTGAACATACCAGTTCCTGCTGGAACATGCAGTTTCATACAAAATCATGCTGCTTTATTTCTACCAAGTTGTACTTGAATCGCGGAAGTGGTAATTGATCTACATCTTCAAGCACCTTGCAGCTTCAAAGTTATAAACTTTACAGTCGGACAGGCAAGGGCGCCCTTGGCTTATTGGGATTAAATCCCATCATAACAAATTAACTCCCCAAAAAATGCTGCACAATCCTTAAACAAGTATTAGCTTGAATCTTTCCTATCGACTGGCTGGTTTACGGGTCAACAAGCGGTTATAGTAGTCTCCAATAAAGTAGGTAGTACGAGCCCAAGCATAGTCTACAATGTGAGGCCCCCCAGATATAAGCTGGCTTTTAAAAAACATTGACTATAGTTACTATAGTTATACCACCTTAATCAACCCAACAGTTAACAGACTTATGTGCGTCAGCTTGGCTATTTAGGGGGCACCGAAAACGCAATCGGTACCACTTGGGCACTTCTCAGGTGTCTTGAACAGATCATTAGGAAGTGATACACATCGTATCCTTCTATCTACCTCAGTGCAGGGTCTCTGCTTCAACTAAGACATGGCCAACCTTTGATGCTAAGCGCACACCACATAAATAATTCTTAGCTGGCTATGTAAATATTCCATTTACCTAAATAGAACACATTTTCACCTACTCCTACTCAACCAGCCGGTTTTAAAATCATCTGACTGGTTATCTGGTTATCTCACCACCGTGAATCCGGTGAATCCAAATAAAACATCCTAAGAATTCCTAAGACTCATTGCCAATCAGCCAGATACCCTGCAAAAAATGACAAATTCTTTGCTGGTGAACGTAGATATTCCCATTAGTACCAAAAGACTAAAGGATTAGTTTGTATCCATGTAAGATTGACCTAAGACTTATCATGTTTTCCCTCCAACTCCAGCGGTTTTTGATGGTTTTTGGCCATCGCGCAATCGCGCAGCCCCGCCTGACGATCTACTGTTCCACCGCTAACTTTGGCCTCTGCCTGCGTCAAATCTGATTTGGGGAACCCAAACTACCCTCTGGTTATGTCAAAATAGCTATTGAAAATGGACCATTTATAGTGGATTTTCCCATTAAACATGGTGATTTTCCCATCAGTTATGTTATCGTTTACCAGAGGGTACCGTAAAATTCTGATGTCTTTTGCTGGAAAAAAAAGAGCCGTCGACTGTTGGGCGCCGAAGGCAACACTGTGGGCTTTGTGATGGCTTCCCAGACGTGGATTTTCCTCCACATACCAACATGTAAACTAACAGTTTGCTGTTGAACATGGCCATAGAAATCGTTGATTTACCCAATAAAAATGGTGATTTTCCATAGTTATGTTAGTTTACCGGCCATAGAAATCGTTGATTTACCCATTAAAAATGGTGATTCTCCCATCAGTTATGTAAACGTTTACCAGAGGTAAATGGACAGTGTTCAAAATCCATACTGCTTTTTCATAGGAACTCCAGGATTCCCATCGTTCAGTTCATAATCCCCGAAGCAGGTGATGACAGCATGAGTCCCTGACAAATTTGTACCCATGAGCCATCGACAACCCAAAAAATTGTCCGCAATATCCAAATATCTTGTTGTTAAAAAAACAATTTGATGCTTGATTTCGAGTATTTCCAAGCCAATTACAGTACACTTCGAAAATGTCCACTAAAAATCATCAATCATCAACCAGGGTTTCTCGCCGGAAAAAAAAAACTCATGGTTTTCCACTGAAATGAGCCATCTCTAGAATTTTCATGGCAAAAAAAACATCAATCAACCATCATATATCAGTCTGGTTGGTGGTTGAGTCACCCCTCTGAAAAATATTAGTCAGTTGGGATGACGATTCCCAATATATGGAAAAATAATTCAAATGTTCCAAACCACCAACCAGTATCAGTTGTATTTACTACCATCTGGTTATTTAAGATAGCCATGGAAAATCACCATTTTCAATAGGTAAGCCATCTATTTCTATGGGCCATCTATACCATGGCTATGTTAAATAACCAGAGGGTAATATCTCCATATTTTCATATAGTTAAAATCCCATTTAAATTACTATAATCATCAACCCACCAGGGGTAGATCGCAGCCACTGCTCACCCCATCCAGATCCACATGAAAAACCATGAAATCCATACTGAATCACCATTAAATCACCATTAACCCCTATGAAATCCGGTAGATCCCATTAAATCATCTTTACCCTCTGGTAAACTAAATAACTTTGGGAAATCAGCAATTTTTAAACGGTAAATCAACCATTTCTATGGCAGTTTTCTATAACAGACTGTTGTTGTTTACCAGGGGGTAGGTCACCATAAACTGACCAATGTGGGTGAAACAATGCCATAAACCACCCATTTGGGAATGGTTGATACCACCTATTTCTGGTGATTTGGGGGATGGTTTATGGCATTGTTTTAATCCCATTCCCATTCAATCACCATTCAATCACCATGAAAAATCCTCACCACGCTCTGGTAAATCACCATTCAATCCCTGGTTTTTCTACCATGAAAAACACCATGAAGTCATCCATCCAATGCCATCCTTCCATTAAATCCCAGTAAATCCCATTAAATCCTCCATTGAATGTCTGGTAAATCACCATCAAATCCCTGGTAAATCACCACTTCATGGCAAAAAAACACCCATGGTTTTGAAGGCACCCTTTGCGCCTGTAAGATCACGCGCAAGGGCGTCATGCCCATCAAATCCCGGCGCCTGGGATTGGCCTTTCAAGCTAGGTGTGGGATGCAAAAATCAGTGAGGATTAAATCATTATATATCATTATATATCATTATAATATGTATGTATATATCTATCATATATCTTCATATATCTTCATACATCATCATATATCATCATATATCATCATATATCATCATATACCATCATATATCATCATATATCATCATATATCATCATATATCATCATATATCATCATATATCATCATATATCATACATCTACATCTACATCATCATCATCATCATAATTATCATCATCATCGTCGTCGTCATCGTCGTCATCGTAATCGTATATATATATATATGATCATATTATACAAATATATTATATGATTTAAGGTAATATAAACAATATAATATTATATATAACATAATATAACATTTGTCAATAAGTACGAATATGTATTACATGGATATGCAGAACATTATTACATTATTACATAATATTCCATGGAATCCGTCAGAATTGTCCATTTTGATCCATGGAGCCCATTTTAAAACAAACAACAGTTGTGAATCGAGATGCCATCGCCACATATGGGTGGACTTTCATGATCGCCACCCACTCACCCGATGTGTTGCTTGCCTCCTTCTGTAGAAGGTATTTCACAAGCTCAGGATGGCCCCAGGTGGCAGCCACATAAAGTGGGGTGATTCCCTTCTCATCTTCAAATTCCTCAGCGAGGTTTGGCTTCAGGCAGTTGGAAAAACTTCCGGAGACCCGGTGATGGAAGCCCGACACAGGTGAAACTGAAAATCATCCAGTGATGGTGATGGTCAAAGAATCCAATAGGCTTGGAGGGCCAACGGACGAATTTTGAGCCTGATACTTAGGTCATGTCATGCACCCTTCAAGACTGACATAGAACCCACAAATCATGGCAATTTCAAATCGGAGACTGATCTTTGGACCTTGTAACTATTAAATTGGTTCCACCCGCAATTTGCGAAGTCATAGCTGATTCAAGGGTCTCCTATGGCAACAGTTTCAGACATGGCTACTCTGACGTCCAAGTCCCTTTGCCGTTGATGCAATATAATCAATGGCATGGCCCTGTCAAACAGATCCATCCTCGCCGCAAGCGCTTGGTTTGACCAAACCTCAGATGGAATAGGTTTGACTTCACGGTTTCCATGTACTTGTACACGTTCCCACCAAGTTTTGTTCAAATGTGTTCGACGTGGGATTTCCTTGAGCTGAAACGAGTCGGGAACAGATGAAAGTGCCTGAAAGTGCCCTTGGAGGAGAGCTCGCCTCCCTGAACGAAGACAGGGCTCTAATCGACCCTGAAGCACCAATGATCTCCGTTGCGTACGACAGAACACGGCCCAAGGTGATCATATCGCTGGATTTTTTCAAATGCAACCAGGAAGGAGATGGTTTCCGAAATAGGATCAGGGCGCAAGCGCCGGTCTCAAGTTCCTTTGCGACTCGTTCCATCGCTTGTTCTCGTCATGCTGAGTTGCTGAAATCCCCTTGAGGTGCCCAGTTCCTATCCCTTCGGTCATGGCCCTCGCCTGGAAGGCATGGGAAAATGATCTCCGTCGATGGTGGATTTTCTGAAAATCGCCACCTTTGATTGGATGGTAAGTGATTAATACATCGATATTTAGGACTAAACTTCGTCATACATGGGCCACACATAAAAAAAGTGGAGCACTTGGCTTTGTCAGAAAAAGTACACGCTTAAAGTTAACTGGTTAATCCCATTTCCATGAAATGAACCTTCTATAATATAAAGCAGTGCAATCTCACCATTCGCCAACCACGCACATACATGATGAACCATGAAAAACGCCCGATCCCGTCCCCTGATATTGGTTGGTTGCTTGGCATCTGATGAAATGGGTCATGCCACCATGCCCGTTGAAGCCTACATGGCCAATCTTGGATACCCTGCAAAAATATGCGTTTTTCTTTTTATCCCGACTAACAGTACACGATTAAGTTGGTCTTTTGGTTCATCCCCCATTCTTGTAGCTTAAAATCGTTGAAGTCTTTGATTTTTTGTTGGTGAACAATCAACCTATCCATGATTTAAGTCTTTATATCCCCATGATATCCTCTTTATATCCCATAAAATCAGCATTCGGAGTTTTCCATGAATGGTGGATCCCCAAAACCATGGCTTTCAATATCTTTCAATACTAAACTAGTCTAATTCTAGATGATTTGAGGGTATACACCGCATTTTAGGAAACCTACATTTTTCTTCATTCACATTGCTGTTTCTCACCCCGGGCCTTCAAAAAAAAACGGGCCCAACGGCCGCCATCCATCGCCATCCATCGCCAGGCGGCGAAATCCACGCAGGGATCCGGGATTGAAGACATGATCCTCAGCCAAAATGATGGGGATTTCATCATAGCACAAAAATTTTATACCCTCTGGCTATTTAACATAGCCATGGAAAGATCCACCCATTTTTAATAGGTAAACCCAGGTAAAACCATCTATTTCTATGGGCCATTTTCCATGGCTATGTTAAATGACCAGAGGGTAGATTATTAGATCCCATAATTAGATTTCTATTATGGGGATATCATATATCTAATAACATATGTGATATATTCATCTATTAGATATATGGATATTAGATATATGGATATCTATGTGTCTAATAATAGCACAATGATATAACAATGGATAGGCTATTAGAAATGGGGTTATCATAGAATTGGATTTAATATAACAATGGGTTTATCAGACAACAATTTTATAATTATGGGGATTATATCCTAATATATTATCTAATAGCAATGGATATTAGATATAACAATGGGAACACAGTGATAACCCCATTCTATGGATAGGCATTTTTTTAATGTAGGATAATTGGAAAATGTACAGGATGGGGAAACATAGATTAAGATGGATTCAATGGGGATATGATAAACATGTATATTAATGATATTAATGATAGATTAAGACAAAGGGAAATGCATATTGATGATATATAGACGATATATCAATGATTAATGATATATTAATGATATAATAAGGAGATAAATAGAATATTAAACCATATTACTAGTAGGATCTTATTGTATAACCGGATATTCATGATAGTCATGTTGAATGTGGGGGGCATAACTCATGTAGGATAGGAATTTAAAATGTATATCAATGATATAAGACAAGAGGGATATAGCATACAGTCAACCAACAGAATGTAGGATATAATATGGACGGCCAAACAACGTCTAATCACAGGGGATAAACCAAACTATAAGAATTAAATATGATTAAATCATCTAGGGCCAGGGATATTTTTATTTTTATTCATAATATGGATAGCAAAAATAGAAAACACATTCCACCACATTCAATGGATTCATTGGCAACATCTCCAGAAAACCGGTAGTTTCTATGATGAAAGAGTTTCTGGTTTTGACTATCTCATCATCCACGTCAAGCACAAATGAGTGGTTTAACCAATAATTCTATGGGGATATTGGTGTATAAGTTATAGGATGTTATAGGATATCATATCGCATATGAGTTGTCTAAAAAATACGACTACCCAAAATGGCTGTTTTACAGGCGCAAATGGTGAGAAAACATGGGAGTTGGTTTTTCACAAACAAACCCATTCTGAGGCATGAATCGACACATATCTCCGTGTAAATTGCACATCTCGTGAAACAACGAGGTGCATTTGATAGGTGTTTAAACGTGGCCAATGTTAGATATGTACTTTTCATTTTGAATATGTTTAAAATATGGCACATGGTATAATGTTTATTTATAATAGCACAAACAAAGTAATAAAATCGCACCCATCCCAGGCTTCCCAAGTTGATAGGTGTTTCAAATGCTTTGGTTCGTCAAACTGAACTGAACGGAAACAAACACATGGCCCCCATGGCATTCTCTCTCTTTGACCAATCCAATGGCTCGTGAAGCTCCAACATGGTGGTTGCCGGATGTGGTTTTCCCCACAAAAAATAATGTATCCATGCGTATCCCATTCCGACCCATGGTTTAAAACATCATCCGATGAAGATTTGCCCAAGATCGAGCTAAATCCCGTCGAAACAAACAGCGACGTGTTTGATCCCAGTGTCTTTGTGACAATCTCAACGGAACCCGACCTGTCGCAGGTCATGTGTCGCAGGTCCCATGCCACCATATCAAACACCCCGGGAAACCACGGTGGATTTGGGACCATACAATGGAGCCCCACAAAGGCTGAACGAGTTGAGGGAAACCGACCTGGGGGGTAACCGGGGGAGAGTCCGTTTCGTTCTCAGCTGGAGGGTTTCAAGTTTCATGTGGATTTTGTCTGGAAACGGCATTTTACGGATTTTTTGAATGGTTATTAAGCAATGGACTTAGGGGTATATACCCTATAGGCAGACCCAAAATGGGAGATCCGGAATATCACGGAGTATGTCTGCACTTGTTCAATCCATTTGGGGCCCATCCACTGCAAGGGATCATGGGCATACTGCAGCCAACTTCAGCCTCCATTCCAAAACATTTGGATATCTGCGCATGGGATATACCTTCAGTGTACGGCAATTTGAATAGGACACATTCTGATCAGCCATCAGCTTGAGGGATGCCACTTGTCAGCAAATCCATTTCGGAGTCTGCTCACCCGCAGCCTTGCCTACATCCTTCCAGTAGCAAGTGTTGGTACATGGAACGATTGTCCTGCGAGGCATATTGAGGCGTACCCTATTTCCGACCGCTTCCAGAAGCCAATTCTGGGGGCTATTCCCTGGACATCCTTGGACCTTGCAACAGCTTGTTTCTGAGAAGAATTTTCATGGCCAATCTTAGAGACCCGGCCAAAAAAAAGGGTTAGTACAGATATCCCCGGTTGCAGCAAAAGATTAAAGACATTAATGTGGGTAAAACAATAATAAACTATCCCCCAGTCATCATCATTTTTATAGGTGGTATGGTTACCATCCCCAAATGGAGGTTTATTATTGTTTTACCCACATTAAAGACTAAACTATCCAAAGTCAACCCAGTTTTAAAGAAAACTTCTCCATCCATATCCATGCCCATGAAGCCTGGCAAAGTCTGACTTTGCCGCTCCAAAGCTCAAGGAGATTTTGCAGGCAGTTCAACGTAGTTTTTAGCGGATGCTAAGCGCCTGTAAGGTGGAAACAAACTTGAGCATCCTTGGAATAAACATGGTCCAATTGCAACAAGGCAATTCTAGGAGCGATGGATTGCTTGCGAGTCAAGCCACATAATATGAAACCAACACGTTTTAGAGAAAGTTTAAAAAATTAGCTATCGGAAGACCACTCGGCCAAGTGCTTTGCGGACTAGGCCAAATTCCATCCACCTCTTCCTGAGAGCACTGGAGGAACATGTTGTTAGTAATCAGTTGCCATTTTGGGGTTAAGATCATAGTCATGAACCACCAGAGCAAAAATGTGGGCATTTGGTAGGCCGGCTACGATATTTCGAAAAGCAGAAACAAGAGCATGGAAAATAGATCAATTTCGTCAATTCTCCTCTTAAAACATAACTTTTATTTTTTGAATAGCCCTCTTAAACATAACCTGGTTGGTGGTTTCAACCCCTCTGAAAAAACATTAGTCAGTTGATGTCAGTTGGGATTATTCTTCCCAATATATGGAAAAATAATCCATTCATGTTCCAAACCACCAAGCAGATAACTTTGTTTTTTTGAATATCCCTCTTAAACATAACTGTTATAACCTCCCCAAATATCACCAACCATACACAAAATCATCATTTATCAGGTATATTCTCATTTTTTAATTGTTAAAACCATAGTTCATTACGAAAAAAAACAGCTCCCGTCCCGGGGTTCCGAAAGTGCTCAGCAGTTAACCCTGGGTCTCCTTTAGAGATGCACAACTGCTCTTCCACAAGAGCTCAAAGAGCTCCAAATGACCTGCGGAAACCCTTTGAGAACGGGCAAAAATATAGGATTTAGATAAATTTAATGTAGGATAGTTGGGGAACCATATATTGAGACATGGGGAAATGTATATTGATGATATATTGACGATATATCAATGATTAATGGTATATTAATGATGGTGCCCCCTCAGTTATAAGTTGATTTGCAATAACCTTTAGCTATAGTTATATTGGCCCATCAACCCTAGTTATTGGACTTATAAATGAACTTAGCCAACTGTGGGGCCCTATCCTGTAGGATTTAGATGGATTTAGTCCCAAGAATGGTGCATGACATCAATCATTTATGGGAAACTGATAGACATATACACGGATACAATGTGATATTTGGGTCTATCTGAAAATGCCCATTCTAAGATACGGAACATGCTGATGAATCATGGGATACTAGCTTACTTTTTAAACATGTCGCAGGGCAATCATAACTAACAATCCTCCAAACTTGGCGAATATATCATTTGTAGATTAGCCACGGGTATCTAAGGTTGGTTTCTGCCTACCAAAGCAAGGTTCATTTAGAATATATATATAGATATATAGATATATAGATATATATATATAATATGGCTGTTTCATGAAGCAACACTGGTGCTGTATTGGATGTATCCAGATTTAATTATCTCTGGCTATTGTGGGATCTATACAGACTTCTTGTCCACTTAAATATCACTTCTGTTGGCTGAATTTGGAAATTTCCTCTAGAATTACGGTTGCTAAATAGGGATTCCCACTTTTTGGATTCCGATAATTTCTGATATATGAAACTGAAGCGATCATCGACCAACTTGGGTCTTGGAGACTGTGCAAATCGGCTGAAACGTTGGAGACCTGGAAATATGTTTCTATCCGAATTGGGGGTTACAAAAAAGTGTATTTGCTTACAGTTCTTTTGTGCAACCCATAACAACCAACAAATCATACCCCAGCCTGTGCCAGCTGCCAACGACAGGCTCTGAGCTGACACCTGGCGACTGCATCAATCATCTACCCTCCAGCTGGCTGGGAAATCCTATAAATAGAGGCTTATTGTTGCTGGTTGGTGGTTTTAACCATCTTGAAAAATATGAAAGTCAATGGGAAGGACTATCCCATATATTATGGAAAATAAAACATGTTTGAAACCACCAACCAGGTTGGGAAGACCATCTCTACCATGGTGGATTTTCCATTGCGATGGATTGCCGGAGGGTTTTGTATCGTGTTTTCAAACATCTATTGTGATCTCTTTCAGAAACATCTGGAGTTGCAAATCAACTCACATTGTCATGAACCTTGAAAAAACAGCAACACCCATATATACTGGTTGGTGGTGGTTGAGCCACCCCTCTGAAAAATATGAAAGTCAGTTGGGATTATTCTTCCCAATCTATGGAAAAATACAAAATGTTCCAACCACCGACCAGTATACATATTGATAGTTGTAGCCTTAATTTTTGGTTAAAACGCTAGTTTGGTTAACATCTGTCAAATCACGAGTGTATCCATGAGTGTCAACAACAATCCCATGATATTCACAAGATATTCCCATGGAAAACCCCGTGCTTCATCACATTTTTTGCTTGGTGAAAAACCCTCCGTAGATGATGTTCCCATTTAAGAACAACACATTTCTGGTGGATTTTCTTAATTGCCATGTTTGACTACGGAAGAGTTTTTTTCTGTTATTTCAATGTTCCCCAACCTTAAAATCGCCATCTGCAGCCAATGTTGTTGGTTATATCGAAAATATTCGCACTATATCTGGTTGGTGGTTTCAACCCCTCTGAAAAATATTAATCAGTTGGGATGATTATTCCCAATATATGGAAAAATGTTCCAAACCACCAACCAGAACCACATGTGATTCTTGAATATACCTCCAATTGTTATGTTTAATCCCATGGTATTCACAATATATCTCCAATTCACCAACCATATCTCCAATTAAAGATATATCTAAAATAGTACACTATTGTTAGTTATATCCCAGTATATCTATATATATATATAGATTATGTTCACTAAATCCCATGAAAACACAATTGCGTTAATTAGATCTCCTTTAATATTTCATCAACCAATGTTATACATCTGGGTAAATTATAATATTTCACCGACCTGAATAGTTCCGCCATAAAAGGGGATGATTCCCCTATAAAAACCATGATTCCAGTGAGGGAGAACAGTGAGATCGTGATGAAATTTACCCAGATACATGATATCTTCATTAATTCACCAACCAAACTTCAAGGGTTTTCACCGCATGTGACCGCGCACCTCAGCCCCCAGGCGCAACGCGAAGCGCGCCAGGCTCAAACGTCGCTGCTGCGCGGCACAGTGCAGGAGGTGTTCTAAGCCACTGGAGACGTCCTGCAGGGACGTTTGAAGCAACAAGCATACATAACCATAGGGATTGATCATGGGATAATATGGCATATACATATATAATATAACATAATATAACATAATATAATATAATATAATAGAATAGAATATAATATATTATAATATAATATTATATATATATAATGGGATATAAGATGATATAACTAATGGATATAATTGTGTACTTGGAGGATCATCCCACGGATCGCAAGTGGTTAGTAGCTGGGCTTAGTGGAGATTAATAAATGGGGTAATCCACGAAGCGGGAACTTACTAACTAGGCTTCTTAACCACTAAGTGGGACAATCCTCCAAGAAAAAGCAGCATTTACCCCATAAAAATGGCTGTTTTAAGCAGGAAAATTGGGATTTAGCATGTTTTAAGATAGGAAGTTCATCAACAAAAACTACTGGATTTATAATGGATTCCGCATTGCCATGTGTTCAATTACTGGATGGTAACGGGGATTTACAGTTGATATAGCTGATTTGCAAAACCAGGGATAATCAAGGGATTGTCAGTCAGCAGCAAAATTAGGACATTATAGATTCACCGACAAAACCGGTGGTTTTTCATGGGATATAACGATTTTCCATAACAGCAAAATTTGATTTATGTGGCAAAACAAGCAGCAACATGAGGACTGTAAGATTTATTTAATCATGCTGCTCAATCATGTGAATCATGTTCTGATGCTTACCATAACACCAGCACTTTGATTTATAACATGAGGACTGTAATGATCATTTAAAAGATTTGAACGGATAGCATCGTGAAGCGTTTGATGGGATGCAACCAACAATTGGGAAATTTTACAAACACAAATGGTGCATCCAATGGGATATAATGGGATATCAATTTTACCAATCATTTTCAGGAGTTTAGCATCCAAAATAACCACTTAAAACTTGGAACATATGGCGGGGTGAAGGAAAAAACTTCGGAATTGTGCATGATTCTTCTGGGGATTTCATACCCCATAAAATCCACCAATCCAGATCTAGATTTAACCAGTAACAACAACGATGTCATTGCCTACACGGTGGTTTTATACCAACAAAAATGAGGAGATAACCATAATTAACGGGTCAAAAAACCAAAGCTGCAAACTTTGATGCTGGACTAACCTGCAAAATTAACTGTTATAACTGGGGTGATTGCCAACTTGTTAGCTATATATTCCAACTTCAGGATGACTCAACCATATCAAACCTGATTTTTTGATGGTTAACCTCCTGTAAACATGATAAATGTTTAGAAAGCAAATCATTTGTAGATTCGAATTTCCTACAAAAACCGTGGGTTTTCCACATCTACCACATCTATGTGCGACTTTAGCCTGGTACTCACCATAGAGGGATGGGATTCCTCTCCCGGGGATGATCCTCCAAGAACCCCACCGGAAGCCCCCAGCTGGGCGGCCCGTCCAGCTGGCGATGCACGGCATTCAGAAACAGCGAAGGCCCTTCTTCGTATCCGAGATTGGTCCTCAGTGGATACCCTGGGAATCTCATGGGATTTTTTTGATCCGATCTTAGGTGACAAAGCCCTATTTTTAATGGGCTGTCAAAAGATAAAAGCGGATTAATAGTCATCGAATGATCCACCATAATCGGGAGGGATTTTTCCATCTGGGGATAGAAATATCATCGAATGGGAATATAAGTTGAATACAATCGACAATATTGGGATGTTTCTTGGTTTACCAAAAAAATCATCCCTTAGAGCGAGATTGCCAGTGTGGTTGAGAATCGCCCCGTATACAATTAACCACTGGTAAATAACCAAACCAGGGTTTTGGTCCTCAGCACGGGGGAAACATCCAAATTGGGGAGTTACCCCAAATTATGGAACTAATAGGGAAGATGATGATCAATCATAGAATTGTGTACCGTTTTCCAGAGAAACACATGGTAAATGTCCCAACATGCTGATTCTTGAAAGGTATCGGCAAAATTGGTGTGTTTGGAATCTGCAACCATCCAATGTTGGAGAGGGCATGCAATTTCCTGAATCCAATTCCCCAGAATGATACACTGCTAAGCAAGAGTCTTTGTTATTCAGGTTGTATATAGTCAAATCGATGAACATATACAAGTACAAATATATAGAGATTTATCTGTATATATATATATATATGTATATATTTTCTACATGCATGTGTAAATCATGTGTATGTGAATCTGTACACGTATATGTGTGCGTAAACCTAAACATATTATAGGATAAATGTTTGTAGATATGAACGTGTATGTAACGTGTAATAGTTGTACACACACGCAAATATTCGCCCAGGGGATACAATACGCAGTGTTTCTATGGGATCAGATCCTCCAGTCCGGACAGCCGGTTACCGCGGCAATCCCGATTCTGGCCACAGCGCCTTGACAACCTCCCCATATGTCCCTGGAATCCCTGGAAGCCAGATATTTTTCATATTTTTCTTTGTTTTCTTTGTCTCGCTGGCATTCGCTGGCATCCACGATATCTTTAAATTGTGTTAGCTTAATGTTTTTTAATTACTTTTCCAAGCCACGAGGGCCTTGAACCTTGATCAAAACTCCATTCGCCTCTATCCACATTTCTAACAAAGCATCTTGATGGAGTGAAGCCAAGAACTTTGATGCGATTCACTGCTTGGTCTACGCTGCCGACTGGGGTTAGTCAACAAGTGCTCATGACGGATTCGATCGAGTTGTTTCACCATCAACTGATTGACTTTACCAGGCAAGAAACCCAACTTTTGATTGCTTCACACACACAAAATGTGGCTAATGTACCTGCATCTTGTAGGTAAGACTCCCTCAATTTTGATGCTAATCCATTGGTCCATCCTATGTGAAATCTTCAAACAACCAACCCAATGGAGGTTTTCAATCCCCTGACTTTGAACATTGACATTGACTAGTATCATCCCTGATATGACCGAAGAAAAATCAAACAAGCAACCAGCACTGTTGTCCCAGTTGTCCCAGTAAATCCCACAACAACTCCTTCCAAATAAAAATTACATCCCTTGAGCCAGCTTTTTTCATCTGATTAAATCACCACTTTTGATTTTATTAGATGGTGATTATTATTTGGATTATTAAATCTTACGAAATCACCAGAATTGGTTGCAGTAAATCCCATCATTTTTTTGGGTCCCAACACATGGGTCCCTGGTCAAGTGATCCAAGTGGCAAATCCACGAGGACTTTCAGGGTATTTTCTGTGGCCTGAAACCTGAGCGATTTTCGGATCCCTCGGATCGTGGTGTGGTTTATTTTGCCCGCCTACGTATAGTCTTACTGGTGCTTAGCCATACTTAACCATAGGGATTGATCATGGGATAATATGGCATATAGGGATACAAGATGATCTGGTTGCTGGTTTTTCGCCTACACCTCTGAAAAATGATGGAGTGAAAGTCAGTTGGGATGATGACATTCCCAATATGACGGGAAAAATAATCAAAATGTTCCAAACCACCAACCAGCTGTAGTTAGTAAGCTCTCATTCAGTGGTTTATCCCGTTTATCTCATTTATAACTCAGTGAACCAACCATGATTACTAACCAGCTAGCATCAGTGGGAATGATCTCTCAAGCGGGATCCACAAGGCTGAAACGATATCCAATTATCAACCGGGGGATGTGATTTTTATCATGCCCAGTAGGGGTATAACTATACCCCCACAAAGTGGGGATGGTTATTTTTGGGTATAGTTATACCCCTACTTTGTGGTTGTATCCCGGATCATTGATAACTATATAGTGGTTTCATTATAAAATAAACTTTGTGGTTGTATAACTATACCACAAATCATACTATTCTTCCGGAGTGATTGTATCATGGGAAAATCCCATTGGCGGTTGAGCCATTCATTGATTAATCCAGGTGATTGTTAGGGCCTAGGGTCTCCTGGGAATGGTTGATCAAAATGATTCACCAACCTGACATAAAAATGCGACGGTAAAAAAAAGGTGACGTTGTTATCATTCACCCGTATGTGTTGGTTTCATCCATTTTGAGGTGTTTCAGACTGGCCAACACAAACGGATGATTCGACACTCCCAAGTTTTTCTTCACCAGCAGCCAATCATTGGCTGGTTGGTAGCTTAAAATAGCTTACCCTCTGGTAAATTAACATAGACCCTAAAAATAACCAATGTTTAGTGGAAACTAATCTTCCAACCCCGATCTACCAGGGTCTATGTTAATTTACTGGAGGGTAAATTTCATTTCTCCTGGTATAGCCGGTATAGCTTGCAGGGCCGCAGACTCCACATATGGGCCGCAGATTTGGCAAGCCGCGGAAAAACATTTGGGGCACCCAATTTTGGGCCATGGGGCCATGGGGCCATCAAATCTCGCTGGCGAATAGCGAGCCACTACAGGATGGGGCCCCCAGTCGAGCGAGCTCGCGTGAACCGTTGCCGAACAGAAAAGTGGCTGAATGATTTCTCTGGTTTATGGTAGATATAACGAACTAGTTTTCATGGGATTTTTTTGGTGGTTTATAAACCAACGTTCACATCACTGGTTTTCCCCATCCTTTTTTGTGCTCCCCATTGAATCTCAATGTATCAAAGCATCGCAAAAAACGATCCCATGAAATCGTCCCTTAAATGTGTAGGTTTCGTACCTTACCATACGGGGGATGTTCAATATTCTAGGGAGGGGACTAAGCCATGCAACCCATGTGAGCCATTAACAATACCATTGTTGATTGCTTATTAAAGGGGATTGTACTACCTGGTTTCATGGGGGTTATTACTACCCATAACGGGAATTCGGAATACGCACTAGCCAACCCGTATAATGGGATGGGAAAAAGGTATTTTTACAAAAGCATGAACAATTACAAACTATCAAGAACATTCTAAAACACCTAACTTATGTGTTTCACACTGTGGCCAGTAGTGCGTTACACTCTCTATTTTTAATGGTTCATCGTAATTTTTATACTTCTGGCCACGGCAGCTATGGGAGACCCTAGACCTGGGACACCTGCAGACCTGGTGGGGACTCGAAGCCTTCCAGCCGACGAATGGGGGATTTAAATAGCATGAGCTGGGGAAATAATGGGGATATCATGGGGATATCAGCATATGTGGATTTGACTAACGACGATGGGAATATCTTCGGAATAAACAACAAATTATTTTGGGGTTGGTTGTCTCAAAATAGGAAATACAGCTGTATACAGTACATCCCTAACTATACACTCCAGTAAATTAACATAGACCCTGAAAATCACCAATTTTTAATGGAAACTAGTCTTCCAACCCCTATCTGCCCGGGTCTGTGTTAATTTACCAGAGGGTAAAAATCATTCTCCCAAATTCTTTGTTGCAGCCATGGATCATGGGATATCCTGAATCCGCAAGCTTGGGCAATCTTCTTGGTTTGAAGCAACCCATGTTGATAGCAAAAAACAACCATGTTCACCCAACAATTTTTGTTTCCCTTAAATGGGATTGCCTTATCTTTTTGGGAACACCCCAAAATCAAGCCAGGTTTATTATCATGTTTGCCCAATTTATGGCAGCTGTACAGGGCAAATCCAATATTTTCAGACATGACACAGCCATATAAACATATTCTTGGCGCCTTTCTCCGCATTGCAACTGGGCCCAGCAACTAAAATCTAGGTCAATTTCCTAATGTCTGATGCCCAAAAATCCAATATCAAGTTGCCTACACTAGTAAAAAAATGTACAAACATATATACACATATTAGTATCATTATATATATATATATGATAACATATGCACAAAATTATGTATGTATATATATATAACTGGCAAAAACCATAAAACTAAAAGTAATAACAGGAACAGGAATAATATTAATAGTATATTAATTGGTATACCTTGTATCCCCATGCTCCCATCAAATATCCCTATTGCACCATCACTTGGAGCCAGCAACTTGTGCGCCAAGAACTCTTCTGCGATGATTTGGGCGGTGTCTGGGTCATAGGTCACCTTGCAGCAGAGATTGTCCTGCTCACCAGGTAACCTGGTGGCAAAATCTTTTATGTATTTATATTGTATGTGTATATCATGGAATTTCATGGGGAAATTAAAGAATAGTTCCTCATTTTTTTTTTAAAATAATGGAATAACGATTAAAAAACATGGGAATATCACGGGAAATTCCCATCTTTACAATGATAATCATGGAATTTCCCTGTTCAATATACCAGTAGTACCGCACAAGGCGGTGGCGGAAGTTTCAAAAATAGGAAACCTATAGGAGAGATTGGTTGTTGTGAATCAGGGATGGCAGAGCGAATCATTTTGCTTGAGGTCTTCTCTCTTTCTCTCTTTTTCTCTCTGTTTCTCTCTCTCTCTCTCTGATTATCTACCTACCTACCTACCTACTGATCTATCTATCTACCTATCTATCTATCTGTCTGTCTATCTATCTATCTATCTATCTGTCTGTCTGTCTATCTATCTATCTACCTACCTATCTCTCTCTCTTTCTCTCTCCTTCTCTCCTTCTATCTATCGATCAAACTGTCTCTCTATCTATCTGTCCATCTGTCCATCTGTCTATCTGTCTATCTGTCTATCTATCTGTATGTGTATCTATGTATCTATGTATCTACCTATCTATCTATCTACCTATCTATCTATCTGTCTATCTATCTATCTATCTATCTATCTATCTATATGTGTATCTATCTGTTTATCTATCTGTTTATCTATCTGTTTATCTATCTGTTTATCTATCTGTTAATCTATCTAATACTATCTGTCTATCTACCTATCTATCTTATCTTCTCTTATCTATCTTATCTATCTAATCTATCTAATCTATCTATCTATCTAATCCTATCTATCTATCTACCTATCTAATCCTATCTATCTATCTAATCCTATCTATCTATCTAATCCTATCTATCTATCT
>Ga0126342_10005613_pt1 | contig 21974 bp, 20 predicted proteins | sample Cyp1metagenome_FD_92528 | JGI IMG/M metagenome (GOLD analysis project Ga0126342, IMG submission 92528) | Coral microbial communities from Lord Howe Island, Old Settlement Bay, Australia - Cyphastrea 1 metagenome | ecosystem: Host-associated > Invertebrates > Cnidaria > Coral ... | reverse complement strand
TGTTGGTATGTTGGTATGTTGGTATGTTGGTATGTTGGTATGTTGGTATGTTGGTATGTTGGTATGTTGGTATGTTGGTATGTTGGTATGTAGGTATGTATGTATGTATGTATGTATGTATGTACGTAGGTATGTAAGTAGGTAGGTAGGTAGGTATGTAGGTATGTATGTATGTATATACACCACCACAGGGGCATCATACCCCCCCCATCCTATGGGGGGGGGGTGGGAACACGGGACACAGGACCATATATATGGATTCTATCATATTATAAATATCATCTGTCATATCCTGGAAATGTATATGATGTTGTTTCTCTATATCTTTTTGGGAGACCCTCAAGAAACCCAAAAAAACGCAACACGTTCGTTCTCCCCGGGCCTTCATGGCTTGGAGAGCTTCTGGACCTGGTTGACTCGAAGTCTCAGATTTTTCTTGGGGCTCTGGGGACATTTAAAAAAAAAGGTTGAACCCAAAATCAACGGTGATGTGGAACGTGGTGGTGATGATGATGATGATGATGATGCTGATGATGGTGGTGGTGATGATGATGCTGATGGTGATGGTGATGGTGGTGATGAGGAGCAGGAGGCGGATTCAGATATAATATGATATAATATGATATAATTATTGAGGTTGAGGATAATATTGATGATGATGATGTTGTTGAGGATGAGAATGATGAGCTGAGTGGTGACGACAAACAAACCGCTGATTGCCTGAACCAAACTAGTCTCGTGGACGCAACATGTCTGGGCCGCGGTATGAAATCTTGACAAACAGATTTCCTTCGGGGAAGAAATCCGATCATCCAATCCATAAATTGGTTTCCGAGAAATAGTCGTGTGTGAAAAACATTCTGAAGGTCACAAAATGCTCAAAACACTCAAAGATACCGACGCCCTCACTATCTCACTCCCATCACCCAAATACTGATATGTTCCAAAATGTTGAGCAGTCACAGTTGTCACAGTGAGATTTCCCTGTGTTCATCTGTTTTCTGCATCTCAAAACCTCCTTCCAAGATCCGCGCCTGATTTCATGCTGCTGAAGCAGCCGCACTGCTGCAGCAACTGGCTATAGCTGGTGGACACCTTGCTACCCACCACGCCCACGGCCAGTGGCCGCGCATGCTTCACGCTGATGTAGAAGGCGTCCGCGGTTTGACCCCCCATGGTGCGGCCGGTGGCGGGATCGATGACTGCCTGGGGCTGAGGCATACCCGCCTGGTTTCATTTTGGGCACTCCTAGGGTTTGATGTGACTTAACTGATACATACTGATACCTATCTGGAATCAACTGGAATCATCTGGAATCTATGATAAATGGCTGCAAACATTTGGACCGTTGCAAAAGCACACCAGTTGATGGTCTTTCCTGGCCTAAGAAACTTGGATGGTTCCAAGTCTCAAAAATGACAGGGGTGAGTTCCAGAAATACTACTCAAAATCGGCAGCCACGAGTAACAAACCCGCAAGGAAACACACATTTAGATTATTAACTCATCAAATTCAATTGAAACCAAATCAATCATTCCAATTCTTGTAGTCAAAGAAAGTGACCTCTTCAATCACCAATGTTCACCATCCTTCTAGTTTATATATATATATTAACTATTTAGTTCTAGGTTTCATATGTTTTTATATAAACATATATGGTGTTATAATGGTTTTCTAGTTCATTTGTTTGTTTTCAAACAACTTCTCCAACCTTTTGGATCACGGATCCAAGGCACGTGGATGATCAGCGGCGGTACCCGTTGCTTCATCTGCCGGTAGACCTCGCTGGCCGCGCACAAGGCCGCCTTGGCCGAGCGCGCCTCGTGCATCTCGAGGGCCAGCAGGTCGACTCCTGCGTTGGTGACTGGTGAGGTGGAAATTCAGTGGATGATCAGCCACTATCTAAATAGATACTAGATAATCATATATGATAATAATCGTCTATCTATGATTATTATCATTTATCTATATAATGGAAAACATGATAAGAATCATGACTATCATTGATCATCTATCTATATATATAATGATCCATTGATATGGATTGATTGTCTACATCATGATCCATTGGCTGATTATTTCATGATCGTTTTTCTTCCTGACAGGACCAATATTTTGGTCGGAAATATGATAGGAGATGTATATATATAATGTTCATTCAGGCACACACAGATTTGAAGGATTAAGCAAAACATATGCAATTCTGGATCGTGCCATGACTCGAGATGTCAGCAATATCGAATGCGGCAAGGTGCGGTACACGAAAGAATTTCGTTCTCATCTCTGTTTGGATGGAGCCATCACTCTTTAGCCAGTTTTCGATGCTTAGCACAGATGATAAAGGCATGCATCATATTTATTCATATTTGATATGATCTCACAATACCATACAATACCAGTACCAGCAATTATGATGCCTATAGTATCCCAATAATATAGTATCCATATAATCCATGTGTAAGATTGAATCTATAAATATCTACAAATTAATATAGCCATGAATATAGATTACATACCAGAAACCATGAAACTCAGTGATTATGATACCATGAAACCATCCTTTCAAACTCATCATGTGCTCCTCCTTCTGCTAAGCCTTTGATTTGCTCAGTGTAGGCCTCAGGGCATCTTGGGTACCCCAGAATTACGTGGGCTTAAGCAGCACAAATGGAGGTTTCCGAAAATGGAGCCCAACTGATCATCCAAAATTGGTTATTATCCATGGGAAAACCAATAAGCAATGGTTTGGGGTACCCATATTTTAGGACCCCCCAAATCCTGACGACAACTCCTAGGCAACCGATTTTTTTCGCTTGTCTCAAGCAGCAAACCTAGAGTTCAAGAACAGGTGTCCCATGGTGTCCCCAAAAAATGGGTCGTTCCTTCCACGAAAAATCCTGACCATGGAGTTTCACTCTGACACTTTGTTCAGGATAATTGCAAGCGAAAAACCTCCACCATTTCATCGAAGTTTGTGCGCACTTCACATGGCCTTGGGTGGCAGAAGGTTGGCTGTGGGATACTTTAAAATTGGCTGCCGCACACATGATGCCAACGTCAAGCAGTTGCATGGAACTACCACACATACAACGCATACAACACCTGATGTATACTTCTTAGAATCTTAGAAAGATAGGGTGTCTTTGCTAGCTTCCTGGATGACTTTCTCTATTTGACGGGAAAAAGGTCTGGAACATTCCAGTACATCAAATATGTTGCCACCTACACCCAGCTACACTCCAGAAAGTGTGATTCACATGAAACAAACATCGGAACTTGGCCCACACCAACACGCCTTGACTTGGGAACTACGGTATAATTTCATATGTATATGGATGTGGGTCAAAATGGAAGACCTAGGGGACCACAGATGGAAATGTCTAGTTTAGTATTAACCATCCAATTATTGGGGTACCTAATTTTGACCCATACCCATATAGTATATCTGCCTCTGGATCCCTTGTCTGCAAGACTTCAAGCTGGCTCCAATCACAGATCATCCAACCCAACCCCCTGGGATGGGTCAAATTCTGACCTTTTAAGTGGGGGATGATGGGGGACATTCCGCGTAGATCCCAAATTGGGCCAAGGTACCCCACCAATCCAGCGACGAAGCGTGGCTTCTTGACTTCCTGTTTCGTCACCTCCGCCGCCGCACGCTTGGCCAACCTGGGCGTGAAATCGCTGCGCCGCAAGCGCCCCGTAAAAGCCTCCGGGCCTCTGCGTGGGTACCTAGTTACAATAGGTCTGTGGCCAAGGCCTCACTTTGATTTGGCTGAATCAAGGTGAAGTTGATACATTCCCAAGCAACTGCTGCACTAGAACGCATGCCAATCACATGATTGCCTCCTATGAAAAGACCAGGGAGCTGGGTATTGGGGGGTCTGACTTTCAGACCACAACTACCCATCAAAAAATGAACTCCAGCACCCTTCCCTGGTTTGCATCAATAATTTTGCGCCAAGATACTGTGCTGCTGCTTTGTTCATCTCAGTCACAAACTTTCCGGTCTTGAAGTCCTTCTGACCAAAGGCATTTGCCTTCAAGGTGTTGGTGCAGCAAATGTCCACCCCAGCCTTGAAGTAGTCCTGGCCATGCAACATCATGCAACTGTGAGCTGCAGGTTCCCTACACCAGGGTTTACATTTATATATATATATATATATTATAGTAAAATATATAGTACTTTATATATGATATGTGTATATATATATAATATTATATTATATGTTCTACATAATACAAATATGTTCACACACTAGAATCAGAGGCTTACTACTGACTCAGAGTTGCTCTATGTACGACATGTTGGAAGATGCTTCGGACCCACATGGATGCGCCGTGCCAACATGTCGTCATTCGGTTCGCGCAGCTCCTTGTGGGTGTCACTCACGAAGCTTGGTTTGGACAAACTCAGCAGATCCACGTTGCCCATCCTGAAAAATTTCCACCGATCCAATGGCAGGTGTCATCTTCCCCCCAATTCACCGTGTCCAACCTGTGAAAAAACACCTTGGTCCACAAGTCCTCAACTGACGGTCATACCCCCATGCAGCCCCCATGATTTTCTCCAAGAATTGACCACCCTCCGAGAATCGACCCGATCATGTATGATCATGTATGATCCATATGTTTGCATCAAAAACTAAACATCATCAACCCGACTACAAGGTCAGAATGTTAACATATGTTAACCAACCTTTTCCACACTTGTTTTCAAACCGAACTGCTTTACCCGCTGGAATTCAAAAATAGCACCGCAAAACCTTCATTTTCGCCAAGCACATCAGCCATAAGTGAGCGTTTATGGACTCTAGTTTGGGGACCCCTCAAAAAAACAACAGGATTCGTCTCCCTCCGAACAAATGGAGATCTTAACCCCAAATCCATCAGATTAGAATCATATTCCAATGGATTTTCCCTATGAAAAAATCACCCTTTAGAGGTAACCAGGTATACCCTATTAGAAATCATAACCATAAATCCATATAAATCCCAGAATATACCAGAATTTTATACATGTTTTCTATGTTTTTCCCAGCTAAAAATTTTCATGTTCCATCATTTCCCCAACTCAAAAGACGGCATTTTTCAGACACAAAAAAAACGACCGAAATTTTCGCCTTTTCCGAGCCGCTGCGGTGCCGAGTCCCTCAGCACCTTGGCGCGTTCGCCGCGGTAGTCGGCTTCGCTGAGCTTCCCCGAGAGCAGCTTGGCGCCACAGCCCGAGTCCAGGACGATGGGACGGGTCCTGCAAGGGATGGGATGGATGATGGAAGGGTACCTAACATAGATATATAATATATATATATATATATATATAATATTGTCATTATGTAATTACATTAAACTATATATATAATCATTATTATTATTATCACTATTATTATTATCATTATTATCATTATTATCATTATTATTATTATTACTAATTATGTACATTAAACTAATCATTTAATATTATTTATATTGGTGTGATACTATATTAGTGTATATATAATTATTATAATATATATATACTGGTTGGTGGTTGACCTACCCCTCTGAAAAATATGAGTTCGTCAGTTGGGATGATGACATTCCCATACATTCCCAATATATGGAAAAATCAAAAATGCTCCAAACCACCAAACAGTATGTATATATAATTATATATATATGTCTGTCTGTCTGTCTGTCTGTCTGTCCGTCCGTCCGTAGGTATGTATATATGTATGTATGTATGTATGTATGTATGTATGTACCTTAAACTAATCATCTAATATTATTTATATTGGTGTGATACTATATTAGTGTACATATAATTATATTATATATATGTGTGTGTATGATGGAGACAGTTGCAACTGGTTGAGCCACCCCCCAAATAAAGATTATAGAATGGGGTCACTTGGAGACCAACATAGAAACGGACATTGCTAAGCCAGAAAACCCAGAGCGAATCCACCGAGCATCTTCATCTCAGAAGCGAGGTAAATGGACACGTCCACCGCACTCACCTTGCCTTTCATGATCACCTGGCTTGGAAAAAGAACGAGTACAACCATATGATAAAACAAATGGGTACCACCTTTTGCAGATTAGTTTTTCATGTTCACTTTTCACTCAATGATATAAGTCAACCAAAAAAAACATAACTTATATCATGGAGTAAATTCGTGTATACCACCAACCAACAACGCGTGATCGACATTTTTCCTTCTTTCATAAAACATGGGGTAAATCTATTAATCCATCCAAAGCCATAAATTGTGGGAATATATTGCAGTTTTGATCTTTGGAAAACCTCGGGTTAGTCGCAATATACTGTAATATTATATTATATCATAATATTATAGTTATACAGAAAAATTATCATAATCTAGGTTGGCTTTTACACCCAGACCTGAAAGTCCATGCAATATCTAAAATGACGTGTAAACTGCAACGCGGCGCATGGGGGAAATTGGGGGCTCCTCAAGATGCGCTTCGACTTCCACACTGGGGAGTAGTTGTTCATTGCCCTATGTTGTTGGACCTCAATATATCCCCCTCAAAAATTAAGTGGCCAACATGGACTCCACACTTTGTAGAGGAAATTCTTAAGTGGGGATCTCTATCTATGATGGGGGGATGTCCTAAAATGGGGCTCCCCCAAATCATCTAAAGTCTAAAGTTACACCATTTGTCACCATTAAAATCCCATTAAAATCCCTATTAATCACCATTAATGCCTCATATAATCCCATTAAATCACCATTAGATCACATGGAAAATGGGGGTCCCCCAAATCATCTAAAGTTACACCATTGATAAGCACTGAACCCGTGGCGACTTGGAGATTATCTTAAGAACCCCCCATAATGTTGCTGAAGCAATAGTAAACCATCCACAATTATCCATGTTTATCGGTGGGATTCCAACCATGAATCCATAGTGGTTTTATGATCTTGCTTCACTAACATTAAAATCCTATTAAATCATTGAATCACTAAATCCCATTAAATCACCATTAGATCACATTATATACCATCTGGTTATTTAACATAGCCATGGAAAATCACCATGTTTAATAGCTAAACCCAGGTAAACCATCTATTTCTATGGGCCATGATTTCCATGGCTATGTTAGTCATAACCAGAGGGTAAATGGACTTTTGTAGTCAAGTCACTGTCTTCGACAGCTTCTCCGGCTCCGCTTTGGTCGTTGGAAGGCGGCAGAGGTCCATCGTGGCCACTGAGGGATCTGCAGCCACTTCTTGTGACCCGTCGGACGGAGAGCTCTTGGGCACCAGGCTTTGAAGGGCTTTCCTGGGCAAAATTACGGTGAATTCATCAACAAACCCCAAAAAGAATTTAGAAGTTGGTAAAATCCTACTAAAATGGTGCAACAAAAATTCCACAAAATAACTGTTCTATCTTTTTGGGGGTTACTATAGTATAATTTCATTGGCAATACATGGTGATTTTAGCATATTTTAGCGGCAATAATGAAGTGGAATGATTCATTTAAGGCCAACATATGAAAAACAACTGTTTAACCAATATCAAAATCGGAAAGTGCCCAACTAGAACCAGGATAGCATATCAAAAAATATCGGAATGGATTGGTTTTGTTGGTGAAAGTTGCGGTTGAAACCATGGTTTTTACATGTTTTTACAAGCAAGTATAGGGGATCCTGAAAATGTTCAGAAGGCATCAGGTGGTGTGAGGTGGATATGATACAGTATGGGATAACATTGGGGTACTCCAATTAAGAGGACGGTTCGAGTCGGAGCACACAATGGTTGTTCTGAAGGTTTTTTTTGAGTGGCTGGTGCCGAGATTTCCACAACTTTGGATTTGGGCTGCCATGCAATCATTTTTGTGACACTATTCCAAGACCTTGTCTCTGACCTTCTGTGAAGTAGGGACCGAGGCTGTGACTTAGGAACCTTTGACCATCCCTCTACCCGGCATCTTCTCCACACTTTCCCAACCTTCCCGACCTGTATCCAGCAGCAAACATAGCAGCAGTAATGGGGTAAACCCAATAGTACACCCTCGATGTGTCATGCTTGATACCAACCCCTTTCTGATGAAATAGGGGATGGTTTATTCTTGGGTTTACCAGATTAGTCCACATCAACCGATCATGACCGCAATAACCTAGTATCAACATCAAAAAAAAAAGTGACACATATGATGAATCTGCTCACATACCTCGTTTTCACCAATGTTAACCATCACCCCATCAACCACATCCGATCATCAACCCAGCATCTTTTGTTCCAGCACATTTTTCATGGTCTCCGGTGCAAAGAAACCCGGCTTGCCATCTAAGGCGGAGGCCAGAGGTTGGCCAACGGCCGGGGTCTTCGTGCTGGGGCGCTTCAAGGGGAAGCAGGTGCCCTTGGGAAGCAAGTTGTTACTGACCTCGGCCGGCCCATCTTCAACTGGCTTCATCCGGGTGTGTCTGAAATTGGGTCATACCAATTAAATGACAGTTATGTTAACGGAAGTGATGATAAACCATGGAGATTTTGGCGAGATTCCCCTCAATTTTTCAAGAAACCCATCTCCTGGAGGTGTTTTAGATGGAAGATGGGCTTTTGTCGGGGATGGAAGCTGGCATGGCTATAAGTCAAAACCAGCAACCACCCGACGGATGGTGCACCAGTGCTGGGGGCCCCTAAGTCATAGCTGGATGCTGGATGGTTATTCCCCCACCTATGGTACCCTCTGGTAAACTAATATTTTGCTGTGGAACAGCACTATTTTTGATGGGTAAATCCACTATAAATGGGCCATTTTCAATAGCAAACTGTTAGTTCACCAGAGGGTAACTATTAACCATTAACCATAGATACCATAGATTATACATATTAACCATAGATTAACCATAGATTAACCATAGATTAACCGGTGTTGACACAGCCCCATATCCAGTTGACATTCGCCCCGTCACAGGTGGAAGATTCTCCGTAGGCTTGGCGAAGCTTGGGAAGGGTCCTGCACCGGTGAGAAAGTATCAATCATTATAGAATGTGTATAATAATATTATATCATATAGCTTCAAAACCAGCATAAGATGAAGACAAGAAACTCAACATATATATATATATATTATATGAAATGGTATGAGCAGCCCAAATCTGCATTTACCTGTAGTATACATTGGTTGTATGCAAATGTCATCTACTCAATGCCATCGAAGGTCCCCCAACGTTGCAGTCAAGTGTCATTCCCGCATGGAACTACGTCCCCCAACTGCATGTTGGGGCGACTTTCCCGGGAACTCCCCCCCAACTAAACGCAAGATTTTGGATCGGGCGGGGTGAGTTCACTATAATCGAGTATCATATAATGGTATAATATGATACGCGCCTTGCGGCCAGGCTTTGCGCAGCTTTTCGAAGGCCTCCTGCCGTTCCAAGGGTGACATGTCGATCAAGGCGCGGCACTCGGTGATCACACGCCTGGTCCGTTTAAACGTTTAAGGCTCAACGTGGGATGCCTGGAAGGCCATCACTTTCTGGGGAAGCTCACGATGAAAAAGTGTGATTTCACCAGTACAACTTGGGATTTAAGATGATTTAAGCATATTGTAAGGATATTTCATATGTCATCATGGAGAACTTGAGATTTAAGGGGGATATGACCAACAATATTATATTTGGCTGTCTCTGAATGGGAGATTTGCCAATTGAATGGAAGTCTTCATAGGACCAATGATGATGAACCCATGGATGGAATGGGGCAAGTTTAGCCACTTTGTAAATGGGATCACCGTTCTAGTAGTGAAGTTGGTGGTGTTAGGAACCCGACATTGAAAGGGTTGCATGTTTTGCTGCAAACGGTGCAAATAGAAGAGACAAGACCCAAGAATCCCACTCTGCAGAATACTGCAGTATCTGTCTCTGAGATCATGGAACATCTTCAAACTGGTTGCAATGGGATTAAGGCCTCAATTCTCAGCGGCTATGAAAGTTGGCACACACGTGTTTGGGTCCCTAGAGTTAACTGCGGCTCCCACGATTCGACAGAGTGGGATTCAGGAGCGTGTGTGCACATGGAGACATATCATGCATTATGTACCATCTGGTTATTTAACATAGCCATGGAAAATCACCATTTTTAATAGGTAAACCATCTATAAATGGGCCATGTCCCATGGCTAGGTTAAATAACCAGAGGGTATATAAATGGTAAGAACATGACATGCTGTGAGAATCCAAAACCGTAACACAGCAGGTTCACTGGGGCCGGTGCAGCTGGTGCATTGTCATCTGGCGAGTTCAGGCTGATACTATCAATATGGGGATGGGTCAAAACCCTGGTACCTAGTGAACCCCAAAATAGCTGGTAAATGGATGTTCATCCCACTAAAAATGTATCTATAGGTATTGACCCATACCCATATGACTTTCTGTTGGTTGATGAATCTCACTCAAGATTGCGGTGATCTTTGGAATTGAACTAAAGTCAAAACATCCTGAAACAATGGAATTCCGAGCGTGCAATTTTCCCCTACCAGTCGTGGGGAATTCCCCTGACCACTCTGGCAGTCACCCGAAGACTGCAAAGGCACTGCTTGCTTTCATCATTGAGCATGGCAAAGTGCTTTGCTTCCTCCCAGCTCTCCCAGCAAGATGGGAACAGACTTTGGGCAAATGATGCACCCAAAGCAACACTTGATTCCGAATACCCGTTTGTAAGTACATAATTATAATATATTAATATATAGATATAATCAATATATAATATACATTATATTATTTATTCATATTGTGTATAGTTATATACTATTCTATATATGATCTACTCTTGTAGATGAAGAATCTCCTGGAGTTTGCCAACCTCAACACCGATATAAAACCGTTTCCAGCTCCCAGCTCCCAGCTCCTGCTCTGGGAAGCCTAAGACATCCACCAGGGTTTCCTCCGTGGCATGGGCCAATTCTTCCAGCTTCGGCATCTCCTTTGCCTCGGCTTCGAGAACCCGGTGCCCGGGAAGGGCAACGAATCAAGGCTTTAGGGCCCTGGATTTTTTGCACATCAGTTTCGATAGTTGGGGGTTGTTATGGTTATGGTTTATTCATGTTTATTCTATATGGATGATTCTGGACGTTTTTAAATAAATTATAAGGATACGTTGTGGGGTTTATTTGTATGATATGGAGTATAATATTCATGATGATTATATGAATGTTCGCCAAAAAATAAATGTTGATTCCCCACCAAAAATAACTCACCATAATTACAATATAATTACATAGTCACCTTTGAGGATCACAGCCAGTACGTCAGCACGTCAGCCAAGTTGCAGCGACCGTTCGCCTCTTCCGTCGTTTCTTGCTGTCGTCGGTTTCTGCGGCAGCAGCTGCTACGTCCATTTTTCCTTCGGGCTTCTGATACCTCAAAGCAATCTGAAAGCCGGAAACAAATCTGCAGGATCTGCAGGTCGACTGTCATGCTGGGTTTTATGCATGGAATGTTACCCAGGACCCAGCTGCTTGCCCAACTTCTGGGCACCCCCAAATCCCGTGGTTAATCGTCAATTTCCCAGCCTTAAAATCTGCGGATCTCAGCCTTAAAACCTCAAAATCCAGCGATTTTTGGGGGAGCACAGACTAGGCGCATCTCAGAAAGCTTGGCCCAGCCAGACAAGGGCGGCTCCACATTGGCGGGAGGAACGAAATTCATCCCAGCACTTTCCTGAGCTGCTGCTGGAAACCAGCCGACACAGCCACAGAAAAACACGATATACCCGCTGGTTATGACTAACATAGCTATAGAAAATCACCATTTTTAATAGGTAAACCATCTATTTCTATGGGCCATTTTCCAGTTCGCAAACTGTAAACGTTGACCAGGCCGGGTAACCACGCAATTCCAACATCAAGTGATGGTATAGTCAGAAATCATTCAATAAAATGCAGCTGTGCAGCAAATTATTGACCAGCATTGTATTGTGAATTGTGATTGTCATTGTATTATTCACAATCCTGGTATAGTCCAATCATTAATAGTGATTGTGAAATTTTCTCAAGAAACGATGGTATTTGACCAGCATCAATTGGTTCTTGATTTACACATGGGGAGCACTATGGAACACTCGGGCGAAAGGTCCAAAATGTCCAACACGCGCGAGGTCCTCTCATCATCCAAGCAATTAAAATGAAAGATACCCCTTGTTGAACTAGCATGCCTGACCGTCAATTAAAAACACGTGATTTTCATATTGTTCGTTCAAAGGAAATGCAGTGATGATGATCAAATATCTTGACAAACCTGACAAAATCGGCCATTTGGGAATGTTGTCTCATTCCAACCATCATCTACATTGACGTCGCAGTGATGCATTCGCTGAACCCATCCTTCGAGTTTCTCTCAACGCTTCGGCGATGTTCAACGTGGAGAGGCCTGGAAACCGCTCAGCGTGGCAGCTGCGAACACACTGGGATGATGGCTTCATTCTCTATGCAATGCACGTCGAGCAGGGACCGGATGTGCAAACTTATCGTCCTTGCCTTTGAGATGATCCCACTGGTAGATATAGATAATCATCCTGAAGTACTTGGATAGGATATGGGCTTCTCAAAGATATTCCTCAGTTTTATGGTCAATTAAGTCAATTGTGTGAAATGTCCATATTCTATCAAAATGATTCTGTGGTAATAATATATAGAGAGAGAGAGAGAGCCGATATATATATATAGCACACCCAACGCCCCAACCCATCACAACGGCCCTTGCTTCGCACCTTCGGTGTCGATGACCAGCATGTCCCGGCCGTTCTCCCGCAGATTCACCCAGCCGCTCGGAGGTCCGCGCCTGAGCACTTCTAAATTAAATGGCTTACTGTATATGTGTTCCCACTAAAATACACTTATTTGGGAGCATAGATATAGATCGAAGTCAAATATCCCAAGTGCGAATAATAGATTCCAATATATTCCAATGAATCTATACATTCCATATATCTACACCATCTGAGTTTGGTGGAAAATGCCACATGATTTGAAGTCAAATAGCCCAAACCTCCCCAAACTCAATGGCTTTGGCCAAGTCTCATGGAGAAATCCGTGAAGCTGAGCCTGTTTCCAACCACTTGGACCTCTTCCACCACGGCCCCTTGTGGTAGCGTCCCAGGGAAGATCTGGCTGTTCTCTGAGACGCCTGGATTTTTGGACGTCAGGGTGGAAGTTTGGGAAGAAAATGGGTAAACAAAAAGGGAAAAACGGGCCTAAATTAAATGAGGACATAAGCAGAAAACATGACGGCTTTTCCGCAGCCAACATTTGTGGGTCCAAACATGTTGGACCATTGGAAAAGAGAATAACCGGGATTTTAGCATCCAGAAGTCATTCAGTTTGTGGTTACCCGATTTTGACTCATCTCGTCTCATATCCATACGGGACAATGCTCTGAAATTGTTCTGGAACTCCACTCTTGAAGTTACCCTCTGGTAAACTAACATTTTGCGAACTGGAATGAATCACAATATATTTCATGGGTAAATCAAGGATTTCTATGGCCATGGCTTCAATAGCAAACTGTGAGTTTACCAGAGGGTAGTGGACCAAACATGAATCGTCCTCTATTTCTTCTGGGACTAACGCTTCCCCTCGCTGAGACACATCAAAACCGTTGGCTTTCCAGGAACATTAGGACAAATCCCCCATTTTTTTTGTGTAGTATAGAGATTAATTTCTGATAGGTAATTACATCATTCATCTGTTTAAATGGTCCATTGTTCATTTAAATGTTGCATGACAAGAGGGTAGATGTAGAAGCTACAAGGTGGTGCCCCCAAACGATAGCTAAGTTGGTGCACATAACTCCAATAACTATGGTTTTTGTTGGTGATATATCTATAGTTTTCATGGGATTATAAACCAACAAACATCACTGGGGGGCACCACCTTGTACAGTAACATTAATATATTACCCCCCCGTCGTTCCCACCAGGCCTTGCCACACTTTCAAACCATCGCGAGCTGCTCCAACGACCTTCCAGAAACGTCCCGGGCGCGCGGGCTTGTCCTTGGACGCCTCGAAGGGGAGGCCACCAAGGTGTGCGTCAGGCGCCGCAGACCGATATTTCCTGGACCGCGGGTCTTACCCTCTGGTAATTTAAGAGTTTGCTATTGAAAATCGCCCATTTAGTTCGTTGATTTACCCATTAAACATGGCACATGGTAATCCATAGTTATATTAGTTTACCAGAGGGTAAACATCTCAAAACTGGCCAGTTTTGGGATCAAACCAACTCCATGTTTGGATTAATGGTGATTAAACCAACTCCATGTGATCAAACCAACTACAGTGAACTGTACATGTTTGGATTGATGGTCCGCTTGATTTACACATGTTTAGAAGTTTAGACATTGAGGCCCTGTTGGGACTTGGAATTCTGGAAAGCTATCAGGATGAGTAGTTTGTGAGAAACGTTCGAGACTGAGCTATGGCTCCACAAAGATCAAAAATTTGTCGGTCTTTTGAGCTCCAAATGTTGAGAAATGCCTATGTGGTTCTGTCTTTGGAAAATAGTTTTTGGTCTTTCTGATTCTATACTTCATTGATGACGCTGTCAAGTGTTGAATTCAGCATAATTCAGCTATCATTTGTCATTTGTCCCGGCCTTTCCCATTGTTGGAGTTGTTTTCCTCTGTAGCTACCCACTACAATGCAACTACCCAAACCCAGGGCCATAGTGCATAAAGACTGACTGTCACATCCTGTTCTAGGCTGTGCGGTGAGATACCCGAAAATTCAGAACCATGGTCTATCAGTTTCCCCGCTATTGTCCTTATCCTCTTGTTCAAAATGGCCAAAATGGGCGGGGTTACCCCATGGCCGGACCCTCACAGATCTTTTCATATGTTTCTATGTTTTTCCATCACCCCATATTTACCAGTATAGTCATGTCCGTAGTTCTGTTTCTATATTGTCCTGTAAGTACTTGTTTTTATTTACAATTTACAATGTGTTTCCACATTGATATCCCATTAATTAAAATTGTTTAAAATCCATGAAATCCATTTTCAATTTGCTTCAGATTCCATAACATCACCGTTTCTTCCCGGTGAACTCCTCCCTTTTGGCCCTTGTCCCCCCGGTGTGGCCGCAACGCGCCGCAACGGCAACCGGGCGTCTGTTCGCCCTTCTTGCGCTTGCTGGTGCCATCCAGGTCATCCTCCACCGCGGTGGGCACAGCCAGGCTGGCCGTCTTCTTTTCCACCTGGGAAGGGGTTGACCCCAGGAACAAAATGGCAAAAAAAACAGCAGAAAATAAGAACCACATGTGCATATATACACAAACAGGGAAATGTGTGTATATATATATATATATATGTTCGACAATATTATACAATATACTTATGCATTCTCATGATACTTACGCATTCTTCGTGAATTGAATTGATGATGTTCAAGACTGTACCCTCTGGTAAACTAACATAACTATGGAAAATCACCATTTTTAATGGGAAAACTCACTATAAATGGCCATTTTCAATAGCTATTTTGACATAACCAGAGGGTAAACCATGGACCATGGACCCAATGTATCCCGTGGCGCCTTCATGAGGAGATCCGTCTTGCCATCCTTCACATCCACCCAGCCCGTGTAGGGACCGCGCCCCGACAGCCGAATGAAACGAAGGCGATTCCTGGGACGTTGATTCGAAGGGAGGCCATGTTTTGTCATGTTTTGTGACTGCAATGCTGGGGACATCTGTTGATTCATGTTGATTCTATCTAATTACAACATTACAATTCCCACATGGCCAACTTCGGTTGAAATATGTTGAAATCGTTCCTCATTCTAAATGGTGATGCAACCCGAGGGACGTCTTCATCTTCACAGAACTTATATGAACTTAGACAGTGGATAAATGGTCTCCTCACCAGTTATGATTTCCATCGCTGTTGGTCGACCTTCTCGGTCTTTGATTCACAAATCGCATAACTTTGTTGGGTTTTTAATCCCCGTTCTTACCATGTTTGACGGTGGAAAAATCCACGATTTTCCTTGTGGAATGTTTTTCAAATATGAATGTCCACCATTGTCCACCCTTCCTTTCCGGTGCCAGAAGAATTCCCCCCATCCCCATATAACAGCCCTCGAAATCACCAACCTTTGCTGGTGAAAATAGTGCCCATTGAACGTGTGCTGCTTTTAGATCTTTCATGTTTGATTATCAAAAACCCTCCATGTTTGTTGGTTGAACCCTCATGTCTGGCTGTTGAACCCACATCATCAAGAGTTAAACCCACATATTCACTACGGTCTTGGTAGTCAACCTCCCTATGTTTGGGTTTAAGCTTTGACAGTTAAATTCCCTCTAGACAGGTAAAAACCCACACTTTGAGTGGTTACAGTAACCCCGCCATGGTTCGGTGTAAGAGCCAGTTGATGGTTAACCCCTCATATTTTGATAGTCAATCCATGTAAATCCCACATACGAGTATGTTGTTGATTCAAACATGTTTAAGCCACATATGTTCATAGGAAATCCATGTCAGTTCGCCATGTTTCTGTTGATGGCTAGACTCAGAACATCTCGAACCCGCCAAGCGTCCCTTTGATTTCCTGCTCCTCGACGACAGCTCCCGTCGGCAGTACCTCAGGCAGCATGCGCGAGTACTCCTCCGCGCCCTCCCGGGCGATGATGCCATCAGCACCTGTAGCATCGACGACGGCAAACGATGGCTACTGGTGGGCATGAACCCATTCCAAGCATTTGTATCTATACGTATACACGTAACATATATACATATATATTATATTATATTATATTATATTATATTATATTATACTATATTAAATTATATTATATTATATATACTTATCGATGTATAGTAACCGCCAAAAAGATAGGAAAACCAGCTGTCACTATTTTACGTATGGTATCCCCAGGAAAATAGAAACATCATGTGAATCACGTATCATAGTTTTATAAGCTGCCAGGATTTTAAGGTTCTACCGCCTTTTTGGTGGTTGCAATATATTCATGCATAATATGTACATTTAAATGTGGATGTATAATATATACTATATATTATATATTAATAATATATAAAAGTGAATATACATGACATGTGCATTTACTGTAATACGTACATTATTGCAGCCGTGCTGTCTAGCTGCATGCAATATGATATATGCTCATGTATGCATGATTGTGATTGTGTATATATATATATTGATTGTGATTGTGTATATATATATATGCGTAGATGGATGGATTTGAGCGAAACTGGGGATACCCCCAATTCATGACCATCTTGATGGGGAAAGTTTACTACTCTTCCCGACAAAATCTCAATGCCACGGGTCGCTTCTGATAATGCCAATCGCATGTTAAAGTATTCAAATTTGTGGTTACCCACCAGTTGACTAATTAACATAGCTATGGAAATCCACGTCTCCCACTCGGATTTTTTTCTATTTCATGGATCTTCCATATCTTTTTCTATTGTTTTCTGGCGGGTCATCAATGCGTCGACGGACTGCCAAAGCACCTCCCAGAACTTTCCATCTCTGCCCTTTGACCATTGTGGAAGACCCACAGCCGCGCAGCGCCAAGGATCCGCTGGAGATGTTTTTTTTTACTCAGAATTCTTTGGTGCAACAGTTGGAATTGATGCTGAAGTCTAGTGTGGCCACTAAGTAGGTATATATATGTATATATAATTATATATATATACAGTACATACATTCGATCTCCGATTGGACCATGGCTACCTTGCTAAATCAAGGCTAAACAAACCACGAAAAGGGTAGCCTTGGTGTATATTTCCACACCTATGACCTCTAAGCCATGAGGTTCTGAGCGAGGACAGACATTGACCATGAGTGACAAAGAGAATCAGTGATGGTTATCTATGATCCAATACATGTATTGATACATATACATACTTTTTACAGGTTTTTAATGCACTATATAATGGATGGTAATGTATGATAGCCGATTACATTGTCATATTAACTATGCTCATAGATGGAATCTATGATATTTCATTCTGTATCGATGCATTACACAGATTAACTATGTACAACATAGATATAGTGTTTTGTAAGCAGAGTGGGTCTCACCTGAGACGTGTTGGGCTTCCCGTGCTGTTTTTATTGTTGAAAAACACGATTCAACAGGGTATCTCACCAAATGGCTTGTCCTTGATATCCAAGTCATTCACATCAACTCATCCTCATTCTTTTCCAGTAATGTCCACACTGTTGTTTTATCATCTCACACACCATCCCATTGTTGTTCATGGTTTTTTGGACTCCCGGCAAGATTTTTTTTCTCGCTGGGTAGTGTTACAATTAGTATATACCATCGTTTATGGCACATGACCCTGACGACCTACCCAGCTTCAACTCACAACTGCCATCATCTTTGCCCAAGATGGGGGATAGCATGGGATAGCGAATGTTCATCCATTGCTTTTCCAAAATTTCGTGTGAGTCACAAAATGGGCCATCCGCCATCCACGCGGACAATTGCCTGCCTTCTCAATGGATGCCACGGCCATGTTGAAGGTGTCTACCACCTGGTCACACCATGGGATAAAATCAGCAAGGGATCTCATGGGATACGACTGGATAAACCGACCTGCTGTTTTTGGGTATGTCAAGGGGATATCATGGAAAACTCAGCAACGTTTTTGAGCAACAATTAATGGAGATCTAAAATGATGTGAGCAGCGATTTATTGGGGGGTTAATGGGGATTTAATAGGGATATATCTTGGGTTGTGTCCCCTGAGCCGCTAAGAGTGGATGGTGGTTCTGTTACTGTTCGGGGGCCAATGTTTAAACAAGAAATGAATAGTAATAATCTATCGTGGGTTGAGTACTCCAATGTCCAGCTTCGATTGAAATCTGACATGCCGGAACTCCCCGAGTTCAACGTGCTTGCTGTAGGAGTAACATCTCCAAGTTGGTTTGGAGATTGTCCATCGTCAGGTTACCGGAGGGTATTATCATACCATCTATGTATGGTTGAGTTTTCTGTGCAGACTGTAGTTTTCGCTGCGGTACGGCTCAAAAGAAATATGGGTAATTAATCCAGTAATCCAATCCCCCTAATATCAAACACCACCATTTCATGGTCCCAATAAGCGTAAATCTCCTAGCAAACCATGGTTTCTGGGAATGTTTCATATTGGGGGGAGGGATTATACTGTGACAACTGACAACTGTATTAAATATTATTCTGACTGGCAAATGCTAAAGGTCAAGCCTGCTGGTGCCATGCGAAACTCTGATCAAATGGGATCAAATTGTGTGCAGCCTAAAATGTGCTTGGTACCCTCTGGTAAACTAACATAACTATTGAAAATCACCATTTTCAATAGCTATGTAACAGTTTACCAGAGGGTATATGGAACATCATGTCCAATGCTTGGCTCATGAATCGCATCAATACTCCATGTGTGGTACATGGATAAATTCTGCAAGGTGTCCCTGATGCTATGTGAAATAGGTTGAATCATCACCAATTGTGGGTACTTGCGGGTTTTGGGTACTCCGTAAATTCCACATGTGTTTCCGGTTGAAATCCCCATCTACATTTCAGATGGCTCGATATCACTCCAAAACTCTTTTGTTGCAGGATTAGATGGCCAACGGATCGCCTGAAATCCAGAACGTTCTCCCGAGACAACGAATGGGTTTAATCAATCCTCATTTTCGGTGCTGAAAAAACATCAATGTTTGGTGGTTAAACTGTTAAACTCTCGTGTTCTACAGTATGACCCCGCAACTCCCCAACGGCGAAGCGTGGTGCCTGTCGCACGTGCTCCTCGAGCTGCCCCTTATCGTGCCGAAGCCGCGCTTGGGACTCTACATTCACAGCCTGGCCGTAAGAAAACCATGGGACTTAACCGTGGTGAACCAATAAAACTGCTGGTTCAATCCATTCAAAATTGGGGTTTAATATTATTTAATAATATTTCATCGTCAAAAGATTCGGTTTCAACTGTTCAAACAGCTATTGAAGTGCGTGTTTTTGCCAAAGGAAGTGAGGGAAAGATAGAGGGTCAAGCAGCAAACATAGGGATACTTTGAGCTGCAAACATTGGGAAAATCAGCAGAAAACCTTGGGGTGTTTGATCAAGAGAATAGGCTGGGTTGATCAATCGACAAGAATGGAAGTTCAACAAGCAGACATTCCGGGTTTATGGATCCATCACAAATATGCAGATCTATTAAAGTATACAGTATGTATCCTGGTTGGTGGTTTTAACAATCTTGAAAAATATTAGTCAATGGGAAATATTATCCCAATATATTATGGAAAATAAAACATGTTTGAAACCACGAATCAGTATCAGCTTGAGTATAAATTTGCAAACATTGGATCTAACATTGGATGCCGACAGTTATCTTACATTACCCTCTGGTAATTCAACGTAGCTATTGAAAATGGCCATTTATAGTGAGTTGTCCCATTAAAAATGGTGATTTTCCATAGATATGTTAGTTTACCAGAGGGTATCATGGTTGTAACAAAGACGGGGAAACCCCGTAGACAGGGCAAACAGTTTGCCCCCAAGGCAGTACAGTATCTGTTCCACTTCCGCCTGCGACAACTCATCGCCCCCGGACTTCTCCTGGCGGCTGTGTCTGCAAAATGCTGGGCTGCTGGACGCCCCAAAAGGATGAGCCAATTGAATGCGAAAACCTGGCATAATTGGAACAAACAGTGGATTTCTGTGTTGTTTTCCCCTCATTTTTTTCGGAGATTTCCCTGATTCATCAGCGCTGGTTCTAGGCTTGATGATCCACCTGTAGCATGCAGCCGTGTTTTGGAGTTCCGTCAAGGCAAGCACCAGTAACTAGTACAGACTGGATGAGACCGAGTAAATCCTAAACAACCAAGCAACTTATACTATTTGCTTATACTAGAAGCCATACTGTATGTAGATAGTTGCTTAGATAACAGTCGCCTTGGTGTAGGAGTTCTCAGTCATCACCCGGTCACCAGTTGATCCCAACATTGCTGACCCACGTCAGCGACCGGTCCTGAAGCAATTTGCCGCGCCTTGGGCTTACGATCTGCTTCCCAGCTCCCTTGCTAAGTTGGTTTAAGATGGTTTAAGTATGTTTAACTTCTAGTGGTTATGTATGATGTGTATATAAATTAGCACAAAATTATCCAAAAGCTCGAAGTCCAAGGAAATGGCTGGGAACCGCAGATGGTTCCCTTTTCTGTCGCGTCTTTTAGGAAGGACTTTGCTATGCAGCGAGACATGCTTTTGGTTGATGGTTCCATATGATTCCAAACCAATCTCACCAGCTTCATATCCCATTCTTTTCCCACTTTGACAATAATATACCCATAGGATCCATGTATGGTATATATGCTAACATTTGGGGTATATTGATGGGATCCATGTTACCATATATAGCATACATGGATCCTATGGGATAGTTCAGCCACTTTATCCGATAAACACATCAAAAACACCATAATACCCGTGGTTTTCCAATGAAACCACCACGGTATACCGAGCTGCAGGGTGAGGCGTCCCACACGGCGAGCTGCAAGCCTTGGCAGATGGCGAACCAAAGACAGCGCCATGGGATTTAACCAGCAAACCTGGTGAAACATTGGGAGTTGTTGCTATCGGAAATGTATGGTTTTCACATGCTTTTTCAGCAGTTGAGCTTCTGTGAAAACAGGTCTAGCATGGTATCCGCCGACCCCGGCAGACGCAAGGGGGAGCGCGCCAGGGAATAAGACATTGCGACTACTACTATGCTACTGCAGCTACAGTAGATAGAAACAGCAGCAGCAGCAGCAGCAGCACAACAACCACAACAACAACAACAACAACGACAACAACAACAACAAGAACAACAACAACAAGAACAAGAACAAGAACAACAACAACAACAACAACAACAATGACCCTTTGCCGGGGGACCCTGTTGGGTCCCCCTCCCACCGGTCACGTACGTCGATTCATTGACTCCGGGGTTTTTGTTTTACCGGTGGG
>Ga0126342_10005612_pt1 | contig 21975 bp, 16 predicted proteins | sample Cyp1metagenome_FD_92528 | JGI IMG/M metagenome (GOLD analysis project Ga0126342, IMG submission 92528) | Coral microbial communities from Lord Howe Island, Old Settlement Bay, Australia - Cyphastrea 1 metagenome | ecosystem: Host-associated > Invertebrates > Cnidaria > Coral ... | reverse complement strand
GTCCAGCGGTGCACACTGAGCTGGGAAGTTGGCAAAGAGCTTGGCGAAGAGTTGGCAAGGCGGAAGTTGAGGTGGAAGTTGATGCAGACATGGTCGAGGCGAAACAGGCGGAGGAGAAGGAGGGGGAGGAGAAGGAGGAGGAAGAGGAGGAGGAGGAGGAGAGCTAGCGGAGGAGGAGAAGAACAGCTCTGATAAAATCTAACAGCCCTCATCTGGCAGGTGGGGATTTTTTTTTCTACGATCTCAAAACATTGGGGACACTATGCTTTGGGAATCCCCAAGCATGAGGCAATGGGCCCACTGGGGAGAACTTGATTTCCAGGTCACATCCATGTCCATATCATTTTCTCTCCTGCTCAAATAATACCTCATGTTTATTGATTGAGCCCCAGCTGTTTGTTACTGAAGTCCTCTTAAAGTCACATAAATCATCCAAGGTCCTCCAAAATTTCAGTGTTTGGTCAGAAGTCTCAGTGAAGCTATTGATTTTCGTTCCCAGTGGAACTGATGTGGAATCCCTTGAATTTCGCATCCATGGTTTTGGCATAGTTTGGCAATATGTTGTCCAATATGATAATATGTGCCCAAAAAAAAACGGTGCCCATGGGTCGGTGAAAGTTGGAAAATACATGTTTAAACATTACAGAGTTGCTATCAATCAATTTCATTGATGTTTCAGAAACACCCCCATATGCTCCATGGTGCTGGAAGATATGTACAAAATTGGGCCACCATTTCGCCATTGTTGGATTAGTCAATATTCCAACACCTATGGTTCTCATTTGACAAAACATGTCTTTTTCCACAAAACCAGAATTACCGAAGCCAACGAACCAATTATAATCCCATTATAAGCCCTAGGATCACACCAATAAACAAACAAGAACCACCGTGGTCGCCAACGAACGCAGAGATCTGTCGTTGGGGCTCCAGGTGGTGGCCAATCAACGTTTGGAGGTGCGACCCAACTTCTTGGGCCAGGGACCCAGGGGGACCCAGGGACCGGGGAAGCCTTCAGCACGACACGGTAAGCGGGGGGGGCGGGGGGTTAGCGTGGTGAATTCTTAAAAAAATCAAAAATCAATAGAAGCACTCATTGGATTCAGGGAAATGAAACAAGAGGTGATTTTTACATTGTATGATTTTTTATATAATTGGATTATGTTGATAAATTTAGTTCAACAACAGGTGATTTAGGGAAAAACTATTGAACATTGGCAGTCTAACCAGAGATGTGGCAGTTAACGAATAAGAATGTGGTTTAACCACGAAAATGTGTTGAACAAAATAATTGGTACCTTCAAGTAATTTCACCCAATGGAATGCCGCACAGCCCCATACATATAGTAATACAATACTATACACCTCATATCCATTTATACAAATGGTTTTTGTATTACAAGCTCACACTGCCACGTTTGAATGTAATAGTGTAACCCAAGTAAATCCTACTGCGTGGGTGGTTGAAGAGCAAGATGCAATGAGGGGTTTGTCAATGTTTGTCACCATCTAAAAATGGTGAAACATCAGGAGGGCCATGGAGGGTCAACTGAATTTTAACCAAGAAACAAGGGACTCAACCTATAATCAGCACTCGTGATACAACCGCAGTGAGATGGTCATTTGGGGGATGGTCCAATTTCAATTCAGCACTCTTCACGATAACCCAACCAACAATATTAATTGGAGCCAACAAAAAAAACCCCCCAAAAAAGATTGGTGGTGAACAACCCCGCAGGCTTTCCATGCCAATTTTTTAGATGCCACAGATGTAGATTTGAGGGATTGTTTTTACATGGATCAACAATTCACTGGATTGGTTGAAGGGAAAATCTACAGGAAACCATGGTTTTTCGCACCACATCTTGGGTTTTCCTGCAGATGTTTCCTTAAACCAATCCAATGAACAACTGTTTGGTGGTTTCAATCATTTTTTATTTTCCATAATATATGCGATAATCCTTCCCATTGACTAATATTTTTCAAGATGGGTAAAACCACCAACCAGACAATGATTTTGACGAAAAAAAACGAAAAAAGTTGGCACCTTTCCAGCAGATCACGTTCCCAATCCCTGAGGTATGGACCTCACTGAGGGCGGCATTCAGTACGGTTTCAGTGTCTTGGCGACCCAAGGGGGTTCAACCAACAAAAAAGGGAGGGTTTCAGCAAGAAAAGATGGAATCATATGGAATATGTATGATGTACTGTAATAAGTCTGGATTTCTGACATTTGTGGGAACTAATTACTTTGAAATTGGATCCAAGTACCTTGAATGTTGGTCTCCCGATTTTTGGTAATTTCTGAAAATGATGAGCAAGAATTGGATTTGGGTTTGCATACACGTACACACTTCATTTTTGAACTTGACCAAACATGGTGAGATTTCCCACAGAACGTGTGTGTTTTTCACTGAAAAAATGGTCTGGGATTCTGGGTCGGAAACTTTCATGGATTATACCAAGCGAAATGGGCACTTTCTTGTAACCAAAGACGTGAATTTTGACAAAGACATGTTCAGGATGGTTCAGGGTCCTGCCAGCCTTGTCGCTTCGGAAGTACGACTGGGAGGGGTATGATGACTATATAGGAGGTGTCTTATTGTAGCTTCTCAGATAGTGGCTAGATATTTTCCCATAGGGGAATAGATCTATTATCTATAGTCATATATACTTATCTATGTATCTAGATATTATCTAATATAGTTTATATAATGGAGGAATTGCCAATCACCATGTGGATTTCAGCAGACCATATGGAACCAACGGTGAAGCAGTCCTGACGCTGCTTGAGGACGTCCAGGGATTCGATTTGGACCGTTGATACTTCCATGGTATATGCTTTGTATAATTGGATTAATTTGTATATGGATGTATATGGTTATATGATGTTATATGATAATTTTCACAATACAATAATACAGTTCTATTGGAACATATAATATACTGTTTTTGCTTGAGTTTCAATTCCATGTTGCTGCTGAGCCAGGATTGTATTTGTAGTAGATGGGGATTATGAACCAACAAACACAAGTGGAGGTACTACTATACCGGATCTGAACATTTTGTTTTCGAATCCCATGCGAGAATATTCCAGAAGGTGGCGCCCCCACTTTTTACAGATATCTACCCTAATAGTGAACCTACTTATAAACCAGCTTAGCCAAGGATTGGAGGCAATAGCTTGTAGAACCTTCCTCATTTTGCATATCTTCACCAAAAACTCTGTGAAATGACTTTGAAATCGTTCCCAAGCGGTGGCCCAGATGATCTTTTGGCTTCCAAAGAGGGTGATGCGCTCAAGAACAAGAAGACGCCCACACCAGAATGGCCGCTCAGTTGCAATGTCAAAAAATGGGGGGGCACAAAAAGAGGCTTTCTGGGGTGCTTCTGATGAGTGATGTTGAACATGTTCTATGTGGTATCATTAATATAAATATATATGTATGTGCTTATGCACCAACAGGGGTTAGAACCATCATAATTATATACATTATATATTACAAAGCGGTTGATTGGACTTGTCCATCATGTCTCGCACTAAAATTGCAATTTTGGGGTTTAATTAGATTAATTTTGGAATAAACACACAGCTGAACTGTTGCGAAATTTGGTGATTGCAGGTAGTTTTTTGTTTTGGGGGGGCTTTCTTTAAATCAGGGCACCTCTTTTCACCCCAGGTATCCCCATGAAAGATGACAATGTTTGAAATGAACGTATTCTATAATAAAAACCTTTGGTGAACATGCTTGGGTGAATATCGCACTACGTCCCACTATATCCCACTACATCCCCATTGAATCTCCATTCGATTCTTCATTCAAGGTTGGCTCCAAAAAAGCTCATTGGGTTTATCGCATACCCTTTGGCAAACTAACATAGCTATTGTATATCAACATTGTTAACAGGTAAATCACCTATGAATGGGTCATTTTCATTCATTTTCGACAACTATGTCAGTTTATTGCAGGGTAACACCCAGCGTTTGTTTTTTCTCGCCTTCCGTTGCTGAAGCGCTGCAGCCTCAGCAAGGCTACAGCTGCAGTTGAAGTTCTGGATGGCCGGGATGCCAGGGATTAGGAAGTGGTGCAGTTGAAGTCTGTCAAACGGTGAATGCCAGTTTTGGTTTATGTGTACATACAAGACATATATGATAAATACTGATAAATCATATAGGATATATGACATGATGTGATATGATATTATATGTATATACATATATATATAATTTTATCTAGTATTGGGAAACCAATGGTGACAAGGGGTATCCCCATACGCATGATGGTGCTGATGCCATGATGTTTCCAGCAACAAACAGCTTAAAAACATGTGTGAACAGGCAACTGTCCGACTGCAAAATTGCCACATTGTAGATTGATTGTGTGATTTATTTATGGTTCCATTTCTGGGTGACTGCCACACTTAGGGATCAAGCCATTAGTGGAAGAGAACAGACCGGTCGATTCGGTTGTAGCACCAGCATGCCAGACAACTGCAATGGTTCTGGGTGGCCGTCCAGATTTCCAGCGACAGTTTTCCACAGACCAGAGTGGTTGGCTTGTTGTTTTTCTGCTTTTATCCAAATTTTAAAAGATGCATTCCATCTAATCAAATCCCTTCGTTTGGTGATGTGTTTCCCAATTTTCTTGTGGTCAAATCCTAATTCTCACTTCAACCACCAATTTCTGCTGGTTAAATCTACTAGAAGGTTGCGCTTCCCACTCCTAAGTTAGTTTGTAAGCCCATCCAGTTTTAGATATACCTACAATAATCCCTACACTGTGGGGCCCCATAGTTATAAGCTGGTTTACACAGCCCATGAACTATAGATCTATCTACCATAAATCCTAGTTCATGTTGTTATAAAGCAACTTAGCGATTTCGCACACGGGGTCACCACCTTGTAGTTGTCAGCTACTGTAGCTATAGGTAGGGGCCCTTCACCGCACCCGCTGGTTCCACCCCGTTGCACCGCGTGGGCGCGTCTCAGAACTACAACCATGTGAAGTTGACGAACCCCTACAGTTGGTGGGCTGGGACCCGCTATGGTGAGGTCGTCTCAAGGGATGATTTGGAGATGGGTCAAACCCCTGGTACCGTTTTTTTTTTCCCGGACAAATCGCTGGCTAATGGATGTATATTCTATTCCCCCAAATTTCAGGGTCTATGTGAATTTACTAGAGGGTAACTAGTTGGATATATCGCCCGTAACTAGTGATTTGGATTAATTTAGTGCTAACTAATCAGAAGTAGAGGTTTCTGTGAGGCCAGTGCGGGACTTCCTCTCCGTATCTCCCGACTGTGACAAAAAACACGTCCTTAAACGTACCAGGTGACCAGTGCTATCCAGATATTTCAGTCTCTTTGTGTCTTATCAATTTGGCATGGTTACATCTCAATTTATCATTATTCCCAAGGATTCACAATCAAAATTTCCGTGTGTTCTGGTGAATTTCCTTTTTTTTTATCTCAGGCGATACCAAGTGGTTGGGGGTTGCTATAGTCTAAATTCCATGGATCCCCAGTTTCCATGATGTTCCTATGGTTACAAGGTGGTGCCCCATAGCTAAGTTGGTTTATAACTCCAATAACTATGGTTTATAGGTGATATATGATTATATATATATAATTAATGGGCTTGTAACCAATTTATAACTGGGAGGGGCACCACCTTGTAACTTATGTTAAGATTCATGATGGACTTCCCATTTTTGATGAACTTTATTATTGATGAACTTCCCATGTTCATTTACTATTTCATCAATAATAAGGTGGAATGGGAAGTCAATCATGACTCATGGTGAACTATTCCGTATAACATCATAATACATCATATAACACATTCCATGGTGAACTAGTGATTAACCTTTTAAGAACCTTTACTATTTCCAACTCCTGCAGATTGAAGTTTGCACCTGGTTTACTGGACAGACGGAGGCCTACCTAGGCCTCCCTTACATTTAAACTGTGGCAGGAAAACACACAAAATATGCAACATGGTCCAACCCCTACTGCCACCGAGGAGCTCAATGACCGTGCCTGAGTTTAAACAGATGCTCAAACAAGTTGGTTCTGACTTTCTCCGGTACAAAAGGTGGATAGACATAGAAGACAAGCTCTTGTCGCCATATCCATCAGTTCCTCCGCAATGTCTGGCAGAGTGTCACATTGGCCACCTTCTGCATGGCTTGGTGAAGTTGGCCAAGACCTACTGCAACACTCCATTCTGGTGTGACAAGATCTGTATTGTAGACACTTCGTCACCTCGGGCATTGGACGCAATCCATCTTGCGGACATTGACCTCATCTTGGGGGTTGTAGCATCGAACTCACACTGGGCTTTGGTTGCAAGTCGTCGCAAGGCGGATGCCATGATGCTGTATGACGGAGGATGACCAGATTATCCGCGTCAAATGACGATGGATCATCCCATATGGGAAATCCGTGGAAATTCCAATGTGTTTTGGTCCCTTAAAGCCATTTTTTCATGGTTAAATCACCGTTTTTCTTGGTTAAATCGCAAAGTTCCAATGTTTCGAAAGTCATGATGAACTAGACTAGAGGATTGTGAACTATTTTTTGGGGATTGTATGATGAACTATGTCCACATTTAAATCTTGCAGGGTTTATGTCAAATTACCAGAGGATACCCATCATTCCATGGTCAAATCCCTATGGTGTTGGTGAAATCCGCATGGCTAAAAAATCCCCATTTTTCATGGTGAAACGACCAGGAAAATTCCTCTGGTATCCCCATCCAATCTGGTATCCATCCAGGGGATTTCCTGGATGAAATCCATCCATGGCGTAGCCTATGGATCCGAAAAAGTGTCGCTTCTTAGGAAGTACGACTGGGCTATGACTAGGTGACTAGGGGAAGTCAGCCGTACCTTCTCAGATAGTGGCTAGATATATCCATAGGGTTGATATCCCATGAAACTTTGGTTAATATCCCATGAAATCACCATTTTCCGGCCAGTCTGCGGAGCTGCGCGCCGTTCAGCTGGAAGAGAAGAAGTCGCGCCGGCCGTTTTGTTTACTGCGTGGAAAAACATGGGAAATCCTAGGAAAACCTAGGAAACTCTCGGAAAAACTCGTGATTTCAAGGGTTGAACCCTGCAAACATGTTGATTTAAGCAAGACAATTGGTGTGAAATGCCATGTCCAAGGGATTTTTCGTAGGAACATAGTGATTTAAATATAGGAAAATGGTGTTTTAAACATGGGATTTCCATGGGATTTCATGTAAGGATTTAGGATTTCACGTGGATGAGCGATCACCATTACACCTCACCTGGGGTCGTGACGGGTCGTGGGTCGAGTTGAGGCTTAGGTAACGACTGGGTATCCCAAAACAGTCGAGACAGGTCAGTGATCTTCTTACCGAGAAGCTCAAGAAAAAAATGGGGCGATTATTGTGTAGCTATGGTTACCCTCTGGTAATTTAACATAGCTATTGAAAATGGCCATTTATAGTGGATTTACCCATGAAAAATAGGGATTTTCCATAGCTATGTTGGTTTACCAGAGGGTAGTCTTGTTATCGCAGGTTTTTGAATTATATGTAGTTCTAATTAGGTGGAAAGATTCGGGATGATTCATGGGATGGATTTTTGAGCCCTTGGATGACATTCATTGCATAACGACGCAACGAGACAAGACACCACCTTTTTAAGGTCCGCAGCGATTCATCGCTAAGTTGGTGGGTTCACACCAATTTCACTTGGGGTTATAGATGGTTATAGTATGTAATCTAGGATAATCTAGGGCAATCTTACATGGATAGTTCAATGCTTTAGTCTTTTGGTATCAATGGGATTATCTACGTTCACCAGCTAAGAATCCAATTTGTTGCAGGGTATCTAGGATTTGCCATGTAACATATGGAGGTTTGCTAAGTCATGGGGGTAGCCCAAATCATAAATCCACTCGTCAGGAATGACCATGGCTGAGTGTTGAAACACCCATGGTTTTACCTTGGGGATCCCCCATTTTAAGAAGCTCCCACATAGGCTAAGTTTGAGTCCCCTTAGGTTGTAACATATACATACATGATTTGTCCCTATTGTCCCTACTACATTCATGCTTAATTAATCACCAACAATACATATCATATCCATGCCCTATGGGTCCAAGTACCTTCTTAGGAAGTACGACTGGGGTATGATGACTAGGGGGTGTCTTATTGTACCTTCTCAGACAGTGGCTAGATATATCCATAGGGATATTATGGTAGATATATCCATGCAATTCATGCGGGTCATATCAATGGGAATTTCAGGATCCTAAAATGGAGGTACTGTACCATATAAGGGCATATTTTCATATATTTTCTAGGGATATCCCCTGAAATTTAGGCCTAAAAAATAGGCCTTATATATGGAATCGGTACCTCCAATCAATCGGTTCCTGTTGCATGGCCATTGATCATACAGTCATACACCAACACATACATCTTTCGGCGCCAGGCCATATCTGACGGATCCAACCCCATTGGATACTCCGGAGAGCTTGCCATCCATGACGCACGGGATGAAGGCGACCGAACATGTTGTTCTCCCGAAGCCTGGAATCATGGTTAATAAGAGAATAAGAGGAATCATCTCAAAATGGCCACAAGATTCAGGTTAGTGAAATGTTATAATTTACCCAGATATATTGCGGGTGTCTTTTTTTGGTTGTGTTTGTGTGTTTATCTGTGAGTTAACCTGTGTCTATATTTGTTCGTCGGCCTGTGTATGCTGGAGGGAACGGTTGTTTCATGGGAGGTGTAGGAGAATGAGGTGGGAAGCAAAAGAGAGTGGCAGATCCATCCAGAATAGACTCTGAACAACAATTTGGAAAAAATAGTAATTACAATCATAGAAATAGAATATCAAATAGAGAAATCAGATATCAAAATTTCTCTGCACCCTAGACATGTGCAGGCACCTGCGCTTGTTGGGGCAATTTGTATGAGATTCTCAATAAAATTGTCAAGAATCAATCAATGGCTGATCACCATCTCTTCTCCAATCCAAAGCGTCTTCTTGGAAGTCCTATGCTCTGATTGAAGATATGTGGCTACATTTCAAATTTCCAAAACCACCCCTAAAAGAACGGGTGTTTTCCCACGTTCTCCTCTGTCAAACTAAGATTTTGATCCAGCCATCGGAATTTCCAAAATCACCCTAAAAGAACGGGTTTCTATATCAATCATGTTCCCATATTCTTTTTTTGGGACCGGCCACCGTCGGTCCCTATGGGGTATATCATGGTATCATGAATAAAATGGTGGGAAATTGTGGGAAATATACTAATTTAATTAACTGTATTAAGTATAGTTGTTTCCATATCAGTGCCAGTGTCAAACCACCAACAAAACAACTTAGATGGGTAATGGCTCAAAATCAGGGACCAGTGAATGAATACAGAAATGTCACAAATCAATGTCAATATGGCCCATTAAGAATTTTGAGCCATTCGAGATATCGAGCGATCGAATGTGTGTGCAAGAATGCATGCACTTCTAATATAATTCAAGATACATGACAATTGTGGCACGCCTTCGTCAGCAGACGGTTGTCCTCGGCTCACCTTCGTCAGTTCTTCCTCGAAGATGGCGGTCTCATGGCCCTTGGTGCTTGAAGCTCTCTGAGAAGTACCCTCTGGTAAACTAACATAACTATAGAAAATCACCATGTTTAATGGGAAAATCCACTATAAATGGCCATTTTCAATAGCTATGTTAGTTTACCAGAGGGTATCGGATGTGACTCCTGACCTTCGGAGTTTCCGCCTGGTGGAGCCGAACGTCATGTGGCTTTTCTGTGGCGCACTTGGTGCACAGTCCAAGCACACGGAACTGCAATGACGCAGACAATATTCATAGGTGTGTTATATGAAACTAGCCTACAAAACCACTGCTGGAGGACCAAACAGAAAAAGACTGCCATCCGTTCATGGCAAACATGCCAGGACCATTTCATTTCAATAAATGATCCTTTCAGTTCAGGAAAACAATTGGGTTCAAAGGAATACGTGAGCAAGATTTACAATGGCCAATGCAAATCTTGCATGCCAGGGTCAGCATGTATCTTTATGTATACATATATGTGCAAATACGTGCATGTACGTGCATGTAGAAAATGAGGGGGAATACTATGTGATAACTGTATCAGTGACAACATATGCTGCTGTGTTATTGAAATTTCCAAAACAGGAACACAACCATATTGGTTCACACCTGCTGCTTATCATCCAGTATGATTGCATCTTGGCATTTCGGCTGTGGGTTACCTCAAATTTGAGCACAAGATACACATGTTTTTCACGGCCAACGCTAAGCGGTTTCGTTGGTGACCTAAAAAAGGTGGGATTTAACCAAGAATTGTGTTGGGATTCAATGGGATTTATAGATGATGTATGATGGCTAAGCGGCTACGTTGCCAACTCCAATAACTTGGGTTTATGACAGATGTAAGTGTGGTTCATGGGGGTTATAAACCAACTTATAATGGGGGGGCACCAGTTTTGTAACTCCAGTTGTAACTGGAATATGCCTACTTAGCCTACTGGATTAATTGGATTTATAACCCACTTACATCCACTTACTATTTTTGGATAAGCCGCCAAGTATACTTATACATCTTATACTGGCAACATGTTGTAAACCACCTATAGATGGTTACTGTACTCCATTTAGAGGACTTACTAAGCACAATGATCGATCACTTGCAAGCCGATGATCCTCTGAGTAATGTGTCAGGAAAACCGAAGCCGTTTCTGGTGCATCGGGGGATGGTTGTTGATTGGTCTTGTCAAGCGGCAAAAATCACCCCTGCACTTGGAATGTGCATCCTGGGAAGTGGGTATTTGTTCTCCCCCAGTTATATGATATACATTGAATATACCCATGCAGTTATGGCCATTTACCAGTTATAAGTACTAACAAAACCCCATTTATAGAATGTATAATCCCATAGAAATAACCAGTTATAACCAATAAATGGCCATAACTGTATATACTCGTCTTTCAGGTTTTCAATAATTTACTAACCCATCAAGCCCAAGAACCATCTCCCAGCACCCGAACAACTCACGACCGTCGGCAGGATGCTCGCACCTGGGCGATGAGCTTCCGATATCCCAAGCCGGTGGCGGCCTTGGTCGCACAGGGCGCGGAAGAATCGAAGGGTTCGGGCTTCGCAGGGTGGGAGAAAGACCATGGATGAATTTATAAATATTATATATATACCTATTATATAATTCTATTTGATTATATGTTCTCATATATATATAATATATATATATGTATGTATGTATATATATATATTGAATGATGGTTAATAAGGGAAATATACCCAAATGCCAAAACGGCCATGGTGAAAGTTCGAAAGTGCGGATTTCTGCACTCGTAATGATGTGCTCTCTAAGCCCTTTTTGGGCGGGAGGGTGCATCCAGGTCAAGGGAACAGCAACAGCTATTTTTAGGTTGATGAAATTGGATGAATAATGGATACATTAGCTGTGTTGTTGATAATTACATCACATTTTTAGTTTATCCATCCAATTTTATATTCATTTTAATTCAGTCAGATATAATGGATTGGTGCGTGGAAATGTTTGCATTTTTGAACATGGTGGGTGGAAGTGATTGTTGACAATGAGGTTGGACATGGCCAGACACTTCCCAGAAGTTACACGCAACGTACAAGATGGTGCCCACCCGGTTATAAGATGATATAAGTTATAAGTTGGTTTTTACCACCAATGAACTAGTTGGATATATCTACCATGAACCATAGAATTCAGCTAGCTATGTTCACCAACTTAGCGATTCCAGCCCCTGAGGCGCCACCAAACGTAGGTGTTTTTTTTTTTTTAAGGTGGTAAAGGTGGAGGGAACATGCCACAAACCTCCAATGAGGAGATGAGTTAACAAACCATTTCTGGGAATTCAGGGGGGGTTGTGGTTTTAGCTTTACCCTATGGTGCATGTGCTTTTATGTTCACGATTGCTGTCGCATTGACATTTTTTAGAACATTTTAGAACAAATATTGGATCATGTTCTTTTACTCCTACATGGGAAAATGGTCTCATACTAATTGACTTTCATTATATATATGTTCATGGGTCAAAGCCGACAAACACTGATATGTTACATCTTCAGTAGTCTCTGAAGGAGTTTTCGATGATTCACTGATATGACATTATCGATACATGCAAGTGATTGTGGTTGGATTCAATGTTCGATCGAACTTGATTGTCCATTTAAGTCGGTCAAAGGTCATATCCGTTGATTAGATGATTGCATCCCGATTTGTTGTTTATTAAAGCTTGATTTATATCATATGCTTGTCTTAATTGAATGTGTGTGTATATATATATATGTTGCCCTTATATTATATATATATGATTATATTGTTGTTGGTCAAATGTTGCATTCTTATTTTTTTCTTAAGTATAGACTATATACATAAACGTACTTTCCCATGTCATCAAACGTGGCAAGGGGGAACGATCACACCGAGATCAACCATCCAAAGCACCTTTTTGAAGTCCTCGTCATGAGTCCTGGTTTTCCTATAGCGTCCTACTGTATAGCCAATATAGTATAGCTATTATATTATCTTATCATATAAATCTATAAATAGCTTTCTAGGCTGATGTTTATCATGTTTTTCATATATTTACATAATCTATAAATGTGTCACGTGTCACGTCGTGTGGACGAGGCTGATGCCCCCGCCTGGGAGAGCGTGCCCTATGGAGCACACTTCGAGGTCCGTTGATGTGGAAAGATGGTTACTCTCTGGTGAGTTAGTGTGGATTTATAGAGGATTTAAAGGCAAATCATCTAATTTACCCTCTGGTAACTTAACATAGCTATTGAAAATGGCTATGTATAGTTCAACCTACTAAAAAATAGTGTTTTTTCCATAGTTATGTTAGTTTACCAGAGGGTAACTGGAAATCATGCTGTATAACTGGAACATCAGCATTTTTTTGGTTGGATTTTAAATGATTTGAATAGGTAAATCATGTATAAATCACTATAAATGGGCCATTGTCAATAGCTATGTTAACTATAACCTTGGTTATAACTCATAACTCACTGAATAGCTGAGACTTGGCAAATGAAGGATGTTCACCTTCCCCCAAATGAACAGTTTGACCCTACAAATCCGCAGTCCTTAGTGGGTTTCTGTTAATTTGGGGGATGGTAACGGATTAAATCATCGTCGTCTATGTTGGACCAGCCCTAGCCATAACTCACTAAATAGCTGCTTTTGAGCAACTAAGCAGATTCCCAAAATGGGGTGAACAGATGGAACACAACCTGTTTTGATTTGTTTTATGGATACTCCATTTTTTTGGACAGTATATTTCGATCTTAAACATGCTCGTTCACATAATGTGGTTTATACTTGAATGACCATCAAACAATGCATCAAGTCAGGTTTAGGATTCTATCATATCATAGATGTTTCAGTGAAATCCATTTATAATATGTGTCATCACTTTTCCCTAGATTTTCTACGAATGTTCCAGAGGTTTTGTAAGGGTTGACAGCATCTGCCAGGCACGAAAGTGTCCTGATGAGGGATGCATCTTGAGCAGGGATCCCTGGGGGATGGATGATGCCCTCCATGGGTTTTTGATGATTTTCACAGCACCCAGATGCGAACCATGGTGCTGGAATATAAACACCTACCCTCTGGTAAACGTTTACATAACTATGGAAAATCACCATGCTGTTAATGGGACAATCCACTATAAATGGCCATTTTCAATAGCTATGTTTACCAGAGGGTACATAAAAACCATAAAAATGACCCAGTCATGTAGGTCCATATTCCAGCACCATGGTTCGCATCTGGGATATGCTACAAACCCGCATGAATAGAGGGATTTTTTGGCCATGTTAGACTAGCGGAGGGTAATGTTGACTTTTCACATGACTGTGTGGCGCGACGCTTGTGCAACTGAGTTGTCGTTGTTAGCAAATGAAGTGCCCCACACACAGGAGCTTTTCAGCAGTGAAAAATCGAAGGCCGGCTGGACCATCTGGAAATTCAGCAGGAAAATCATCATATATCATCCACATTCATCCACTAATTTGACACAACACGGGAATTTCGAGATATTTCATGACATGTCCAGATATGATACTGGTTGGTGGTTTGGAACATGGCCTTTATTTTTTCCATATTGGGAATGTCATACTCCCAACTGACGGACTCAACCAGGATATATTGGATTATCTTCATTGACCAATTCACCACATATATTGGATATTTCCATGATATATCCCCATTGATACCTCCATTCGATATGAGTGGTCACCTTTATGGCTGAGATTTGCCGGATCGCTGAGATTTGCCGGATCGCAATCAGAACTGGACCCACTACATCTTGCAGGGCTCCTCAGATGTGTTGTCTGAGCATTTGGAACCCATTCATTCCATCCCATGGTTTTTGGAATGTAAGTGTTTGAGTTAGTTTGGAGATCCATTGTTGAATCAAAACTGCCATAAGTTGGAGTATTCATCAGAGCTTATCAGATGTGTGACAAGTAGACCGGATTATAAACCAACTCACGCCTTGGGGACTTCCTCCAGGTAGGCTTTATAAACTTAAGTTGGCCACAGCACGCGGTTCTTTCAGGATCAACGTGGATCAAGCCACGAGTTTTGTGTAGTTATCGTAAGTTCCCTTGGTGTTTAGCAATTTATGGCATTAGAACCCCAGAGACCAGCCACTGACTAACTGGGACGATGCTCCCCTTGAAGACTGCAAGAAGACGATCCTGGCACAATGGTTGGAGTTTTTTTTGCCTCAGAAGCCTGTCAAAACATCAGCCAAGCACAGCTTGGAAATGAGAGACCAGCGATAGGATCCTCTGAAGAGATTTGAAGATGACCAGCTCAATGGAAGAATTTGGCCAGCAATGCTATAGAAGATAATTGCCTCAAAGTGCTTAGAAAAGCCAAGACTTTTCTCACTTTTCTACTTACTGGCTTTCCCAACTATAGTAATATGAAGCGATTCAGACACCATCATCAGCCCACAGGGCCTCATGGCCCCATGGTCATTTTAGCATTCCCCACAAGGTGGAGTGAGAAGTTCGGTCAGGAAACCCAGCGGTTTCATGGATCCAGCGGGAGGTGGTTTTCATAGATCCACTGGCCAGCATTTTGTGGGACATGTAGCAGCAGAAAACCCAAAGAGTTGGAGATCCTTCAGCAGAGCCTTTTTCATGTGCTCTTCACCAAATTGTTTGATTGCTGGTTTGAGATACCCTCCGGTAGACTAACATAACTATGGAAAATCGCCATTTTTACAAGGTAAATCAACTATACATGGCAATTTTCAACAGCTATGTTAAATTACCAGGGGGTAATTCTGTGCTTGCAACTGCCTAAATTGTCGGTGTCGATGATGACATTGGTGCCATGGGTGCAAAGGAATCTAATTTGATTTTGCAGGTATGGTATGGTGCTCATTGCTAGGTCAATCTTAGATGGATACTTTAATCCTTTAGTCTTTTGGTATCAATGGGAATATCTACTAACCAGCAAAGATTTTTGTTTTGCAGGGTATCTAAGATTGGCAATGATTGTTGATATTGCTCGTCTTATTGTTAATCATTGGTGCCCTATTGGGTGGCGACGTAGACGGATAAAATATGATTGATGACGATCCCTTGAGAAGCCTCGGGCCATCAATTTGCTCTCACTATGGAATCCAAGCAGGGTAGGCAGTGGCAGGTGTCAGGGACAAGCCGCCAACAGTTCACTCTACGTGGAGCCCACTTTGGCGATTGCCCTGAGAGCTGACCCTAGGAGAACGTGCGAGATTTTCCCTGCTGGTTGAGTCCCTTCGATACATCCTGTCCCGGTATGCGTTGAACCCCAAGGCTTCTCCAGGTGTGACAGTGGTTGCTTATTGCCGTGGGGGCAACCACCGCAGTGTAGCTTTCGCCTACCTGCTTCAACACGTTTTGAACGCACAGACACTCGTCAGCTGCGCATCAACTGATGTGATCTGTTTGACCGATTTGGCTGGGCAATGGTCGGGGCGGAAATGTGGACGATGCAGTGTGTGCCGCCATGACAGGCTGCCTGCCAGAGAGTCAGCAACAGTTGAAGAGGCTTTCGGGTGTGCGCGAAGCGTTTGGCGTGAAAAGCCGGAAAACTTGTGAGCATCGACAGCTAGTGGTCCACGGCAAGACTTCGGCAGTTCATTAGGCTTCGCCACCGAGTTTCTTTTCGTACTGTGAACTTTCTCTACCGGGAGTATCTTAGATTATCTTATTCTCAGACAAACCCATTTCATCGTTGTTCTATGTTTTCTCGTTTTTGTTCGGTCAACATGTTCACTCTTGTGTATATTGTGATGTGATTTTGGACGCATGAACAGCAGCACTAACCGTGGAGAGTGGGAAGCAGCAACCAACCAGAAGCAGGACGCGATTTCACATGCGCATCTAAAAGTGACCTGATCACTCCTGGTTTGAGGTCTCTTAGCACGTGTAATGGTCACTTTTTGGGACAACTGATTCAACAAGATGTAATCTCATCATATTTACCAGAGCCCTGTTGATTTCTCCTTGTCTCCATTTTTTTTGGGTTTGTGAGGTTGTTGCAATTGGTTTAAATTACCATAATTATGATGTGAGCAATTCTCATATCTAAGTCAAAGCGCGTCGGAGCGACCCTTGCTTCCTTCACCAACTCTTTTTCCTATGGATAACCCTCCCCTGAGTTTGCTATAGCCAGCACAATGGTACAGTAGTAAATTGTTGCTTCGATCGCCAAATTTGATGGTTTAGCTCAATAGCCGCCAATCATCGCCAATCATCAATAAACACAAAAATCCAGGTCTTGGGTGATACAACATACCAAACCTTCCATTCTCAGTTGAAAGATGCTGAATGACTTGTAATGACGTCCTATTCCTTGGTGAATTTCCAAGTTGGACAGCAAGTTGGTGCAATATCCATAGTCTAAGCCAAGTATGAATAGTTTTGCAATGCTATGCATATACAAATATTATATAATTATATATATATATATATATGATATTACACATAGATATAAGCATCAACATGTACTTATATATAGATATATGTTAATGTCTACACCTAATGTATATATACACCGTATACCCCAGTCACTCTTATTTTTTCTTGTCGCCCGCCTGGTCCCATAAGACTGCCCGAGGCGACGTGACGGGCCAAGCAGTCGAGATCGATGCACCTGACTGGATCATGTTCGACATGGTGCGCAACCGGGGGGTGGTCGATCATCGCGGAGCTATGGTGATGGTTCCTGATGGTTAAAGGGAGCCTTGGGAGATATCCGGAGCTATATTGGGCCCCTTTTTTGGTTGGCTAAGTCGGATTTCATGGGATTTAATTTAATGGGATTCAAAATGGGATTTCATGATGGCTAAGTTGGTGAACATGACTCCAGTAAGTTGAGTTTATGGTAGATATATCTGAAGTTTGGGGTTTGAAACCAACAAACATAACAGGGAGATATCACGTTGTAGGTAAAGCCGGGTAATCATGGGCAGACGTTCGTAGATTCGTGGATGTTTGAGATGCAGTGAGATTACACATGTCAAATAGAATTATTCGGAACCATAGGGTTTCTGGGGATATGGGTATGCATGTTTGAGACATCACTCCATACATTGGGGATTGCAACAACGCCCATGTTCCCATCATCAAAGTCTGATTTAACTCTTAATTGGTACTTCACCATCAAACTTAGATTATATTGTTGTTTATTATATTGAACTATATTCTCCTCAAATATCCCATGGAATTAGTTTAAAAAAAGATTTCGAGCAAACATTTCCCCAAAACTATGTGATCTTTATGTACCATCTGTGGAAGTTTCAGCGGTTGGTACCTCAAATACAACGGGATTATCCCAATTTATCAATGGCCATTTCAGGAACCTAAATTGGAGGTACCTACCATATATAAGGCCTATATAAGGCCTAAATTTCAGGGAATATCCCCCCAAAATATGGCCTTATATGGTACTAACGTACCTCCATTTTAGGATCCTGAAGATCTCCCATTGAATTTACCTCAATTATGTCATGCTCGATGAAAATCATCTCCTTGTTTCAGGACCTGGTGGTACTGAAGAATCTCACCATCAAGGGAAAACTGTCCTTTGATGACAGTGCCTTGGTTTTTTCGATTGACGCATCAGCAAACTGATGGGTTACTGCTGGTGCATTTGGGCTTTGTTTCATGGGATTTCAACCTCCATAAGCTGGGATATATATATATATATATCATATTATATATATATCATATTATATATATATTATATGTATTCACATAGCCCCTACATCCATGTTTTTGGACCCACATCCATGAGTGGAACCCCCCAAGTCGCTGGAAGCTTATGGTCATAAGATGCAGTGTCAGATTGTTGGGTCATAAGTTTGACTTTGTCACCAAATTGAGATCGAATAGGAACCTAGAACCCCCAAAACATTTCCAGAATGACATCTACAGAAATATATTTGTTTCATTCTGTTTCCCCAGTTCTGTCCAATTTGGATGTAAGGAAATTTCACTTACCCTCTGGTAAACGTTTACATAGCTGTTGAAAATCACCATGCTATTAGTGGATAAATCCACTATAAATCACCATTTTCAATAGCAAACTGTTAGTTTACCAGAGGGTAACCATGGATGAAACAACGAGAAAGTTCCAACTGTTGATGAAACCGCCGTTCCAAGGTCAAAACCGAATCCTGCGAACAGGCCTGGTGATTCACGACGCGGCCTGGAAGGGTGGGGTATTTGTCTACTTGGTGGTGACCCTTCCTTTGGTGCTTGGCGCTTTTCTTAATCCACTCATCCACTTTCTTATAGATAAACATGATAAGCTGGATTAAAGTCATAGTGGTTGATATCGGTTCATAGTCGAACTATTGGCTCCAATGGGATTCAATGGCATATGATATGGCGTAACCGAAGAATTCTATTGGCTCACCAGATGTCAGTGAGTGCACTAAAACCCAATTATAGCTGGACCAATCCTACAAGGTGGTACCCCCCTAGTTATCTTTGTTGGTTTATTATCCCCGTTAACTAGTTTGATATAATCCCCATTCATCAACCCAACAGATATTGGACTTACTTGTACCAACTTAGCGTTCACGACCTGGGGCACCACATTGTAGCTTTCGCCTACCTATGAGTCTTTTGTGACCTGCCTAAGTGGAATCGGCCACCAAGTTGATCACGTGAAACTTTCGTGTTGTAACCAATGGGAACATTGACCATAGCAGTCAGCTTCCGATGCCACCATGTGTCCCAGATCAACAGGTCCTGAGCATTCAGAATATGGCAATCCCAATCCAACCCATGGCAACTTTTGGTTTCATGTTTCCTGGTTGGTGGGTTGGAACAATGGAATTTTATGACTTTCCATTCAGTTGGGAATAATCATCCCAACTGACGAACTCATATTTTTCAGAAGGGTTGAAACCACCAACCAGTTTCATATGACATGGCCCAGTTGGAATGGCTGCCATGCCTAGTTTCACTGGATTGGTTTAGATGAGAAAACCCATGGGTTCGCTGTAGATGTTCTCTTTAACCAATCCAGTGATAGTGTGATAGTTGAACTTGCTAGCTTTTTCTGTGGGGTTGATGTTTGATTTTGTTGGAATGTCATTTGGAGATTGACATCAAACAACGCTGATATCGCCGATATCACACCGTTGCAACTCCAGCCCAACGGCGACGTACCTGCCATGAAGATATTGATACATCAAGTATGATGCGCTTGACACAGCTTTTTAGAGCCAATTTGTGTAAACTTCAAATAATACATCACATACATCACGAATATTGCTTCGACATATCCACTTGCCTGCTACCTTGAGTGTCATCCGTTTAGTTGCTTCAACTCCTATTCTTGCTGGTTATTGCTAGTCAATGCTAGTCAAATTTCTATGATGTTCTTTGTTTTTGGTTCAAACAATATTGTTGCTCTCGATTTCCCCTATTTTGGTGGGTTGAAACCCACTTGAGTTGGCAAAATTTAAGTATTTTACTTCCTAGCACCATCTGTTTATGCTGAATTTCTTTTTTAAAATCACAATTTGATACCCTCATCCCCGCATGGCTGTCGATTCTGAAGGCAACATCCTGGTCTGGGGCGTTTTGGAGATTGGTCGGGACGGCCCAGTGCAGAGACCATCAGCAGTGGTTTCTATGTGGATGACTAAGCCTGAAAAAGCATGGGGGAACACTGAGAAGTGACGATATTACCGGCAAACACATGACTGGTTGGTGGGTTGGAACCATGGAATTTTATGACTTTCCATTCAGTTGGGAATAATCATCCCAACTGACGAACTCATATTTTTCAGAGGGGTTGAAACCACCAACCAGATGAATTCAACCGGCAAACATTGATTTAAGCGGCAACCTATGGGGATTCAGCCAGCAAATTTTGAAAATTACGCAGCAATTTTTTGGAGATTCAACATGATTCAACCGGTAAGAGTGGCGATGCAATCACCAACACTTATCACTTAAAGTGACCTTAACATGTGTTTGCTTTCACCATCACAATAGCAAATATGTGGGTTTTTGTCCAGCAACATCCAAGAATAAAAGGTGATATTCACCAATCATGTTTTAAAAAAAAAAGTTTGGATGAAACACATCAGCAGTTGGGGTAGTTTTTGCACTTTGCAAAGCTTGGGGAAATATATAAGGGACATGGACATGGTTGGTGAATGCTCCATAGAGCTGGAAACATCGTAGACATCTTTGGGGCATTTGTAGGGTGAATAGGAACTACAATGTGGGTCCCCGTCAGTTATTTGTTGGTTTATAAACTCCATTAACTATAGTTACACGTATCATACACCATACCCTCTGGTAAAGTAACATAGCTATTGAAAATGGCCCTTTCAGAAATCGTTGATTTACCTATTCAAAGTGGTGATTGTTCCCATCGTTCTATGTAAACGTTTACTGGAGGGTTATTGGAGTATCACCATTTTGATCCCCATGATTCTCATGTCGAAAAACCCAGAAGCTGAGCCCGAAAATGTTCTGAAGCCATTACAATATAAAGAAATCCCATGAATATATGCATATAAATGTATATGTATATATATATATATACATATGAAATTATATGAATATGCCATGAATATATATATATATGAATGGTTGCCATTTCTATCCCAATGTTTGCTAAAAATCTCAAGAAAACTCCCCATGTTTGATGCTTGAACATTGTTGTGAAACTCGTCCAACAAGTCACTGGACAATCCTATGTAGATCCCCTTGAATGTGAATGTTTAGTTCTCACCAGTGACCAAAAGTTCGTTGGTTAGTTTCATTCCCATTTAACTACCTTTATACTCTCATTGTATTCCCATCATCAACCATCATAGATATATATATATATATATTCACATAAACTTTAATTTTTTGTCAGTGCCATCCGCTTGATTCATGACATCAAGTCTTTGTGGTTTTTCGAAATTTCGATCAGCCGGCGACGTCTTTTTTTGTTCCGCAAAAAAGTGGTAGCTGGGATCATCCAAGAGCAACAGCCTCTGCTATTTTTTTTTTTTTGAGAAGAGCTGATACAAAACCCCAAACAAGCATATCTTTTTGTTGCATTCCCATCATGAACAAAATATCAAGTATGTTTAAGTTATAAGTCAGAAGCTATAATGTGTATATAATATATTATTCTAGCTCCAAGTTACCCAAATTCAGAAAATGTACATATACTATGAAGCCATCGTACTCCAGACCTGTCTCTTTGGACCCACTGTTTTCCCAACCTGTTTCCCTGTGGGTGACATGTTTCACACCTGTGAATTGACTGGTTGCGATGGGAAGACCTTTCAGCTCAATTTGGAAATTGTTTGGCACCATGTCGATGCCTTGTGTTGTTCCTGAAATGCTATGGAGCCTGGAT
>Ga0126342_10005611_pt1 | contig 21976 bp, 13 predicted proteins | sample Cyp1metagenome_FD_92528 | JGI IMG/M metagenome (GOLD analysis project Ga0126342, IMG submission 92528) | Coral microbial communities from Lord Howe Island, Old Settlement Bay, Australia - Cyphastrea 1 metagenome | ecosystem: Host-associated > Invertebrates > Cnidaria > Coral ... | reverse complement strand
ATATATATATATATATATCATGTTTCTAGACTCTCAAACTGTTTGGTGTCAGAAACCAAGCTGTTCAACAGACACATTGACCAGAAATCGCTGGAATCATCGCCTTTTTCAAGGAAGATGTGGAGCCCAAGTTCCTGTCCGACACGGAAGTCAGCTTCGGACCGAGTCCCGCGGAGCGCGAGGACATGAAGCTGGAGTCGAGGCGGGGGGGGCGGCAGGGGAGGATCCAATTGGATGATGAATTGTTGGTTCATTGTTTCTATAATGGTTATATACTGGTTAATAATGGTTAATAATGGTTAATAATGGTTATATATAATAATAATGGTTTTAGGATAATGGTTATATAATATTTATATAATAATGGTTTTAGGATAATGATTATATATATATAATGGTTAATAATGGTTAAAGGTTGGTTTTATAATAATGACTAATAACGGTTATGTAATGGTTATATAATAATGGTTAATGGCTGGGTGGTGGTTTCAAGCATTTTTTTATTTTCCATAATATATATGGGATAATCCTTCCCATTGACTAGTATTTTTCAAGATGGTTAAAACCACCAACCAGATTATTGTGTATAATGTAATGATATGTGTGTGTATGTGTACCGTACCTTTCTCCAGCATACATACATATAAATACTGTATCTCAGCAGGGTCATATAAATTCACCTTTGCGAAGCAAGGGTCATTCTGTTTTCCGGCCGTTTTGCAGCCTTGCTGTTTTGGAGTCAAATTTCAATTTCTAGGCTCTGTTTGATGGTACTAGTACTGTTGCTGATTTGCCTGTGCTATTCATGGCAGGGCTTAAGACTTGGCCTCGGGAGTGCAACTGCCGACTAACGTGGCCCTTTCGTAAAAACACATAGGTGGGTCAACAAGTGATAACTTAAGTATATATGTCATATACCTGTGTCATTTACCATCATTTACCCGATTTACCCATTAAAATTTGGGGTTTCCCCTTTTTTTGGATGGACCTCGAATCGGAAATTTCTGGACAGGTTGATTGTGCGCAACACCTTTCTGGACATCGAAGCTCGGCTCCGCAGTCGCTGAATTTCTGGACAACGTGGACGCCGGTCATCCTATCGATAGCAACAATCAACAAGCCAAATGGATTGATGGTATATACCAACCATTGATGATAAACCTGGGTATGGTCCTAAGTTTTATTATTGCTGATTGCTGACATTAGGTTTGTTTCTGTTGCTGGCATGCGAAATATGAAGAGTTTTGAGCCAGTTTGCCACATTTTGTATCATTTTATACAGCATAATTTGGCAAGCTTCAAACTACACAAGAGCATGCCCAAGAGAGAAACATTGCAATCATAAGGACTACAGTCTTTAGCACCACTGAAACTAGTTCCAGCCTAGGAAAAGCACGCCCCACGCCCCACGCACCAAAGATTTAATTTCAGTGTAGGCAGTGTAGGTGTTTGGTCATCCTTGTGGGATTCCAACACCACAAATTCACAACAAGTCAATCAATTTTGAGTTGTTTTCATAAAAGTTCAGTCCCAAGAAGTTCACTTCGAAAAAAATTGATTTCGCCATGTCTACTGGGATTTCTCCAAACGTCTCCCCATTACCTGCTGTTAAAAAAGACAGGAAGATGACGAGGAGCTGCAGAGGAAAGCCGATCTGCATGCCCGGAGTGCCCGACGACCCAAGACTACAATGGTCTTCTCTATGCACCTTGGACGGCTTCAACCGGGGTGTTTTTAAAGGGGATGGTCATCCCCCAGTGGTTTACCTTCCAAATATACTGGAAGGAGTTTGAAAAAATGGCGCAGGATGACCCACAGCAAATATCATGTTCCCATGCACCATATTTTGACCATGCTGCATATGATACGATATGTTTGGGAAAACATTGATCCATGGTCAGTTCCGAGTGGAAAATCTTAAACATCCAACACATTTGTCAGGATTCTGTGCTTGGTTTTCCGTCGCATATCATATCCCAGTTTACAAGTGGTCTAGCATCATCATGCTACAACTGGATCTTGCGATGGTGGTCATTCAGTCAAGGCGAACTTACGTAGCTTCAAAATCCGTTGGTTTTTCACATGTTTTTTTACCAAACCTCCTTGGGGATGATACTCCAATACTCCAAGGAGCGTTCCGGTGTATGTCGAGTGATGGATGGCAGCTGCGAAGACCGAAGGTTCGCCCTCAGATATACAGCTGTCACACAACCAGCCGATGATCTGGGTGGTGTGCACAGCATGGGTCAGCCATGCAAAAGTTGGCAGAACATCTATCAGTGCCTTATGTCAATGTCCATGATGGGGTTATCTCATTTGAGCTTCAAGGTTCCTATTTTATCGGTTGCTGTGTTCGTTATTGTTCGTTTGGCGTGGCCTTCTCAATTTTTTTTGGACACCGCACCAACCACAGTTCAGCAGAGCTGAGTAAGCGGCAGATCTATACAGAACTCTAGTCCAAACGTCCCTGGCAAACAGGCGGCTCAGATTGTACAGCCCAACGAGTGTCGTTGTGCCTCTGACGCTCGCAGTCTCTTGCTGTAAAGATTCAAGGACATGACTGCCAAGTTCTTCAACCTGGTGTGGTACAGCCTTGTCGCGCTCTGAAAGCGAGCACGGCGGGGAGTATAGATCCATCGATATCCATCGAGTATATTGGAATTCAATCTTTTTCAAAACGTCAGAAACATGGGCCCATGTGTTGTCTGCCCTATCACACTCATGGGCCCAGAGCATGTTCTTCCTGTTGCATGGGAGCCAGCAAGTGAATCAGATGTGTATTGGCTGGTAGTTTCAACTAATGTTTACATTACATTTCTGTGCATAAGCGGCCAATTGATTATGCTATATACATTCTTGGAAGCCGCTACTATAAACCAGAAACTAGTTTTGGATCGCGTAAGTCTGACACCCTTTGTCATCCCAAAGCTACAGGTACCAAAGCTGATGTGGTGCAGATTCACTGGCTGAAAGCTCTGCGATTATTATAGTTGTGCAAAAGGTTGGGTTCACCTCGATCTCCGCTGGCTCTCTGCCCGGGTTTCCCATCCTGGGTGGGTGGGTGTTGAGACTCTGCGCTGGACCCAACCTCTGTTGGTGGAGCACCAGTTTCCACCGTACGGAAACGGAAACGATCTCCAAAAGAGCTGCAACCCCAGAGTTCTTGTGGTTTTTGCCGGGAACTGATTTTCAAGGCTAGTGGTGCAGATTCCAAACCACCTAGGCCACAAGTGGTTTAGATATGGTTTAGTAGTTTAGTGGTCTTGCACCACTGCTACATGGATCTCAATTTAAATGCTTGTTTGGCGTGACAGTTTTGCTTCCAAAGATGTTCAGATTCCGACACATAGACACATCCAAATTTCCCTGCTGGACCACCTCTTCAGGCAGGTGGACCACCGTTTGTTATCCGTTGGTCTGAAAATGTGGGGAATCCATGGGAATCCCCACATCTATTGTGAAAAATCATGTTTAATCAATGTTAATCATTGTTTGATCTATTAAAACTATCAAATTAATTCAAATTAGCCAATTTTTGGTGTATTGCCCATATGTTCAGTTTCGCCTGTTGGAAGACGTACGACCCCAGCCACGTCACGTGTCCAATCCAAGGACTTTGAACGTCTTCGGTCTGAGATGGAGCAGCTGCACAAGGAATTGGAGCATCAAATGGACCGGCGCCGAGCTCTACAGGTTGGGCTTTTCGTTGAACGGGTCTGTTACCCTCTGGTTATGACTAACAGTTTGCCATGGAAAATCACCATGCTATTAATAGGTAAACCATCTATTTCTATGGGCCATCTATACCATGGCTATGTTAAACAACCAGAGGGTAATAGGAGCATGTTGTGTGTTCGCAGGGAGACATGTGTCGCTTTTCTGCAAATACGGTCGTGATGTGTGTTTAGTGCAGGTTTCGGGATGAAAAGAAAAGCATGTCACTGCTCTTTTGGCCGTAACCTGGGTTTGAAAGCAAATCGTCGATCCTTGTGCATAGTGGTACACAACATCAGGTGGTGTTGATATAGCAAAGACCACTCAAACAATGGTGTTTGAAAATGCTTGAAAGCCGTAGGTGTATGAGTGGCCGGCCGGTGCTGTGTATATATATATATGTTTATATATATATATATACACGTATATATTACTATATATATATATTCTGCTATTTAACCAGCCACCAAGATAATTGAAATCACATATAACATATAATGGCACAAACCTAGCTCTGTTGGCTTTTCTATCCACAAACCTATCATTCACCAAGTTCAGGGATCATAGTATACCCATACCCACCCAACATCCCCACACCTCTGGCACAAGGAAAAACACGCTGTGGGCGGAAAAAGTCGCATGCAAAGGTGGAGGATGTACCATGTCTGCCCTTTTCCACCCCATTTCAACTGACTGGACTCCGGTAATAAAAGGTGGAAATGAAAAAATCCTATTTATAGGTGATGTTCCCATATTTTCCCATCAATGCCTCCGTTTACTTAGGGGATTTCCCAGCTAGCCACGTTTGATGACACAGTAGGGTAACTAGTATTCAACAATATTCATTATTAATTATTAACCATTATTAACCATTATTAACCATTATTAACCATTATTAACCGTTATTAACAATTATTAACCATTATTAACCATTATTAACCATTATTAAACCATTATTAACTATTATTATATATAACCATTATTAACCATTATTAACCATTATTAACCATTATTAACCGTTATTAACAATTATTAACCATTATTAAACCATTATTAACCATTATTAAACCATTATTAACCATTATTAAACCATTATTAACCACCATTAACCATTATTAACCATTGAGGCTGAGCTATCATTAACGACCATTAACTATTGTGAATTCGTATTAACAATGATTAACAATGTTAACATTAACAATTCACTCTTCATTGTTAACTATTGTTAACCAGCACTATTCATTGTTAACTATTAACCGTTAACCACCTACGTATTAACCACCATATTGAATAGTTGGTAAGAACTATTATCAGCCTCAGCCAGAAAAAAAGCCTTGTGCATAGGCGAGCCTTGATAGCGAGCGCAGCCGCACAAGCTTCCTGGACGCGGAACTCTCCAGGTGGGAAATCCACGAGAACATGTTTCGGTTATAGTGGTAAAATATGGTCGAAACATCCATAAATGTAATACATCTATCAGATGTGGTCAATTTAGTTTGATTGATGATGACCTAGCTAGCTATGAAATGTTGATTTGATGCAACATCCTCTAGAACTGGCAATTTCGAGCTGGGAAAAATCAATGATAAATGGTCGATTTTTCGGAGCTAAGGGTATCCACATTCCTTGCTGTATTGGGGAACCTGTTGGAGATGCGAATCGAATTTCCCAACCACATGATAGTTAAGCCATCAAAAAGTTGATTTGATGTACTATAAATATTCTTTGGGTGTGGCCCCAAAACTGGTGCTGAAAGATACTTGTGGATTGAATGCGGCTATGGGTGATTAGTTCACTCACGTACCGGACAGAAGGACCAGGAGTTGATTGTGTTTTGACCTTGATCCACTGACCTCCTGTAGGTTTTTGAGTTTCAGGGGTCCAAATAGGTTTTTTTGGAGCCCTGGGTTTAAATCCCTAGGCACTTTGCTTCATTTTGCTTCCTATCCCTGCTGCCATGCCCATTTTGCCTGCCAGGGCCTACGAAGGACTGCAAGGTCAACGTCGCATGAGTGATGCGGAAACTCAAGAGCTCGGAGATCAGGTGCAGACCTGCAATTTGCACTGAGAAAGGCTGCCCATGTTACCCTCTGGTAAACTAACAGTTTGCTATTGAAAATGGCCATTTATAGTGGATTTACCCATTAAAAATTGTGATTTTCCATAGTTACGTTAGTTTACCAGAGGGGAAGGGTCCCCATCCCAACTCAATGCCAAGTCGTCAGGTTGAAGCACTGCTTTTGGTGAAGAGGCCCTCCGGGCCACCCGGGTGTCCATCATTTCTTGGCCTCCTTGGCCTTATCTCAAGAGGAGCCAGCATTGAACATCTTTGAACTACTGACAGTGTGTACATATGGGTACTTTTCTTGAATTCCCAAAACTGTTGCAAGGCCATTCACGGATGATTCTCCACAATAATCCCTTCGCCCTTCTATTAAACACAGATTTGGGACCATGGAATGGGAGGTGTTTAAAACATAAAGAGTATGATTGCAAGCCATTATCATCCAATTTAATTACCCTCCAGTAAACTAACGTAGCTGTTGAACATGGCCCATTTATAGATGATTCAATTACCCTGCAGTAAATCCAATAAAATACCCACCTAGTATGGCATATTCTGAATATCATCATTTTAATAGAAACTATATGAAGTTGTAGATGATTCAACTAACTCACATACCTATTAAAATGATGATATTCCAGTGGTACCGTACCAAAGGGTATGGTGAACTTTTTTGGCGCAGGCAACTTTTCCAGAGGATCCAGTCACTGGAGCAGGAGCGGTCACAGCTTCTATCGCAACAGGTGGAAGCCGTTGGGAGTCCCATGTGGTGAGGGGGGGATGTAGCTCCGTCTAATCCAGGGCTTCCTGGGATGGGTAAATACGGTTGTAGATGTTGTTAGGGCAAAGTGTTGGAAGCCTCGGCACAAAAATACGGTGCTAAGCATGTTTGAAGTTTGTTTGTAAACTCAAGTTGTCACACATGTACGATTGACATTACTTTCAGTGTCTTAATGTTTCGTTTAGAATGAACCGAATTGAATAGAATATTATATTCAACTAAGATCAAGTAAGCATGTGGGTAAATTGCACCATTATGATACATCAGAAACCATCTGCTGGGATACACATCTAGGTCTAGATGGCCGTGGTTTCATGCTATCACCGCCCCAAAACAACAACAGCAACCAGCGTCGCTGAAATTTGGTGGTTAAGATTCGCCCTTAAACCATCATGGACCGTCATTCGTCCAACACATCATTCATGTTTTACCATCTGGTTATGACTAATATAGCCATGGAAAATCACCATGCTATTAATAGGTAAACCATCTATTTCTATGGGCCATGGCTTCCATGGCTATGTAACAAATAACCAAAGGGTAGATGACCACCAGGTGGTATGAATATACCCTTCTTGGATCTTATTGGAGGTTTATTAATAGGCAAATATGCAGGCAACTTATATTGACCTCACGTCGACCGAACCCTGGAACCATGGTGAATGTACAGGGGAATCATCCCCAAATGGCCCAACATGTCAGGTTAGTGACTTAGAAATTCAGCCAAAGCAAGGAATTGGATGATTCCCCTATACTAACCCGACTAACCATATGGAAACCATATCAATGGAATGATTTACTGGCCCATATTCTACGGCATCCAAGCGAGGTCAGTGATCGTTCCTGTGTCGCATGCCTGGATCGCTTGGCCAACACGGTGCCTGGGTTTCTGGTTGATTTGGTATCAGTATCTCTCATCCTTGGCCAACTAGAGGGCACGGCTTCCCCAAAATGGTGATCATTTGGTATCCCCCATTTTTAAACTAATGATACTGATGGTTTTATGATGTTTTATGATATTGTCCTGGGTTAATTTTATTCTATCCAACTACAAATATCAGCATTTTGAATGGTTGGCTATCCCCCAATTGGATCCATATGGCCTTAAATGGTTACATTTGGATTCTAAGATGGTCTTATAATGTCTTATTACCCTCTGGTAATTTAACGTAGCTATTGAAAATGACTATTAATAGTGGATTTTCCCATTAAAAATGGTGATTTTCAATAGCTATGTTAAATTACCAGAGGGTAATCCCCATGTTATTTCCGGTTGGAATGGTTGGACTCCTGGTCAACTCCCCAGGTGCTTCTCCGGTGTCGCCATTTGTGCTGCTGCGAAGGCTGCGCCCGGCGCATGTCGCAGTGCCCCGTGTGCCGCCAAGCGGTGCGCGACCGGATCACCGTCTTCATGCCGTAGCCGACCTGTCGGGGGGTCGGATCAGAGTGAGCCAATGGGGAAAACATGTTTTAGACTGCTAAGGCTAAGCTCATATGCCCCTGGGCCAACGGCCCATTGATGATGTTTATTGAAACATGGCGAGATATATGTTGACTGGAGAAAGAATGTGGTTGACGGTGTGATGAAACACAAAGAATCAGCAAATAAATGCAATAAAGTAGTGGGCCAATGGTTGGCAGCCATTTGAGTAGAGCAGAGAAACAGCAATAACTATAACTAATAATATAAAGTCGCGATATGGGTGATTAAGATCCTTGTCAATCAGTTTGTATGAACAGAGGGCATCAATCTGAAGATGCGGAAACCTCATGCTGCAGTGCATTTTGATGTTGACTGTGCCTCTTTTCAGCTTAGTGCTGTTGTTGCCAAGTAGGTACCAGCATGAGCTATACCATCCCTTCAATTCAATTAATTAATTAACATCAATTAACATAGATCCTGCGAAAAAGGGGGGTCGGAAGCTTGCACTAAAAGTAGGAGATTTTCAGGGTAAGTCACCGCTCACTTGGCACTGCTCCAGCAGTGCGGCCCCGGGAGCCAGAGTGGAGTAATGGCTGACCCAACCGTTGGAAATTCAAAAAACAAAACAGGAAACCAATAGTGGTTCCACGAAGACCATATCTTTCAAATTTTCGCTAAGGAGGAGTCCGCGGCTTGACATATAGCTATGGTATACATCTGGTATACATGGCCCATTTAGTTCAATTTCGTGCCGCTTCTGTAAATGGTGATTATCCATAGTTCTATTCAATTACCAGAGAGTACAATGAGAAACAAAAGAATGGCCAGGTTGGTCATTTCCTGAGCAATGCTCCACTCTCAGGCAGAAACAGCTTGGTTGGTATCCATCCAATTTCGATGCACGGAAATTATTCGACCGATTGGGCGCAACTGATGACGATCTTGCAGGTCTTTATGTCTTGGTCTTGATCCCTATCCATTCAGCGACCTTGAACCTCCTTGCCGTACATGATGATATGGGTGTGTCTGAAAATAGTGTACCCCTAAACCCAATGGTTAATGATCATTATCCCTATTAAATGGCTATAATTGGGAATATACCCTATTTTCAGACAAACCCATATTGGGGGAATCAACTATCATATTCAAAAATGCCTCGGCTCAGATGTTTTGGCAACAGTTTCGGTGCGAAAAAGCCAGAGTAAGTACCCTCTGGTAATTTAACATAGCTATTGAAAATGACCATTTATAGTTGATGTTCCCATTAAAAATAGTGATTTTCCATAATTATGTTAGTTTACCAGAGGGTACATAGTGTTGCTGCAACATTACGATCATGTTCCATGTACTGTGTCATCAGCTCAATGTGCCGACCATGTTCCAAACATTTCCAAACATATGGCCCGGCACACCGGTCGGTCAGTGGAGACAGGCACTTGGCCTTTTGCACTTAATTGCCGCCAATCTGCAGAGAAGGATTGTGGCTGTACAAATTTCCAGAATCTGTAGTGATGCTGATGGACAAAACCTGAACCTACTTTGCCCTATTGAAGATCAGTTTCCATCAGTTTCCCTTCTGCCTTCTTGGCGATTCATCAGCCATAGGACATCAAAGTCAAATCTGCGGTCCCTTTCACTATCCATCCTTTTGGTTGGAGTATTTTTAGGGAAATTGGAACCCCAGTTGGATCAGGTTCTGTCCAGCATTGCTGAACCCTTGGCCTGCACGGACAGGGCAGATGACGGGGTACCGTTTTGGCACCTGGTTGGCGAACGCTCGAGGGGGCGTGTTTTTGGTCGAGCGCGTTCCATGCGACAGCCACACTGTGCCAAGGGAAAATCAATGAAAATCAGATGACTTAAACCCGCACTATTTGTTTCCTTCCACTGGGTTACTTGATTGGTATTGCAGTGCCATGCAGAGCCTGTCAGCTTGACGCATCACTTCACCAAAGATCCCATCACAGGGTATCTGGAGATCCCATAGATCTGAGTAACATTGTGGTGTGACTGCGATCTCCGACTAGCAGACTGCCTCAAAGTTAGTACAGAAAATCTTCACAGATTCATAGACGATTCATAGATATCAGGAGTGTATCCTGCTGCTATGTACAACATCTTTGTGCTGTGTATGTTGGGCCGTAGATTTTGGGCATTTTAGTCATCCCAACTCACCCGGTCAGCGCACCAGGACGCAGATGGTTTGGAGACGGGCGTGTACATGGCCGCAGCCACGGCGCGCGAATGCTTCGTGTTCCAGGCGGGAGAAAGTTGGCAAGTGCCGCTGGTGGGGTGGGATGCCCATGATTCCGAGTTCCGAGTGTAATGGAACAGTGGTGCCAAGACAAAACACACATATGTAATATACATTAATATACTGTATACCTGATGTATAATAATATGATAATATGTGTAATATAATATAATATATATATATATATATTATAGGTAGGTAAAACTATACTGCAGTTATTTCATGTGTTTTCTTTGTTTAAACTTAAACCAATTTCATTCACAGTTTCAGATGTTCAACACCATCTGAAATTTCCTGGTTAGCCATAGGTCCACATGGATGACAGGTGCCCTTTGGGCAACGGCCCCGGTCAGCCAGGCTGTTCCCGGTTCAGAAGCGCTGCCGTTGGACTTAGAGGCCAGGCTAATGGCCAGGGGTTCCATTTAGTTTTGAGGGCTGGTGTTTGATGTTGAGGGATGTGGGGTTATAGATGGTTGTAGTATATTACAGTAATGTTTGCACTTGTTGCCCCATGTTTGTGTAGCTTACTATATAGTTTACATGATGTGTAAAATGAGGTATAAACTACGTTTTGAGGACCGATTGAGATGCCAGGTGCTACCACCACACCTTCCGAGCCTTTGCTTCGACGAGCTCCCTGGCGGATGGGCTCTTGCAGGAGTAAGTTGTGTAGTGGTTTTGGGATTGGGATGTCTCAGGAACAGTGTTTCAGCGGAGGCATGCGTTCTAAGTTTTAGAGTATATTTGGTGTTTCTATTGTTTAACCATGGTTGGTCTTTATTATGCAGAAAAACCCAGTGACTCAATCATTTTATTTTGTGCCTGGATTGCGGTGATTAGTGGTGGACTATCACCCCCAACGTGGTAGATAAAAAGTGGGTCTGTCACATTTAAATTGACAAGTTGGGCAGTATGCTTAGTCAATTGGACTGAAGGACCCATTTGTTCGAACCAACCAGTTTTATCCAGGAGTATTTCAGCCCATAGTTTGCCAGTCTGTGAAAAATGTTTGCCGGCATGTCGGCAGTGACAGATTCCTTCACAAGTCACACGTGACGGTCCCCCCTCAATACAACCAAACCATGATCTCACCCTCTACTCACGTATCTGGATCACTTTTTGGTGCTAAATTGAATGAAAGACCCACCAATGCCGTGGAAGAATTCCTGCACCACCTTGGATGTTGAAGCCCTACTGAGAGAAACCACCTATCGCAGGATGTCTTCAATCCACAGTATGTCCCCATGAAATCTGGTACAAAACAACCAAGGACCGGCTCGTTGCTGGCTGTGGCAGGGGCAGGCGTGGCGATGGATCGGTGCAGACTGGGACGGATTGAATATGAATTATATAATATCCAAATTCTTGGATAATTGAATTGAATATGAATATGATGGTCGGACAGGTTTTAGCGCCAAATAGTATGTAGTTTTTTCATATATATATATTCATTTATTATTTTTATTATTATTGTTATTATTATTATACATATATATATATATATATTATATATATATATTATGTTTGTTTTTTCATATATGTATATATATATATATATTATTATTATTATTATTATTATTATTATACATTATTATTATTATACATTATTATTATTATTCTTATTATTGTTATTGTTATAATATATATATATATATATATGTGTGTGTGTGTATAGGTACTCAAATATCAAACCACGTACCTTTCTTCACGTTTTTCTCTGGAAGACATGTTTTTGAGAGGTCTTTGATGGTCTTTGTGTGATGGCACCACCCTTGGTTTCCCAAGGCTTCCACAAAGGTCAGGCTTGACTGGGACCCCCCCTGAGGCTTAGCTAACATTGCTGTCGTGCAAAGCCTGGGCCTTGGACGCCTTGGTTTCATGCGGAGTGGTGTCCATGGTTAGGATGATGACATCGCGAGGCGGAGATTATTCATGTGAAGCTGGGTCATCAAAATTCAATCAGGTTTTGGCACTCTTATTTTTGCGCATGCCAAGAAGCAAACCATCATGTTTTATGATCTTTTATGATTTGCATTTTTGTACTTTTGTAGTCTTTTGTACATCTACAAGGGTAGATATATGTACTGCACATATGTTCAAAACTGTTCGAAGATGTATCATGTAGATCTATGTAGATTACTACCCTCTGGTAATTTGTTACATAGCTATTGAACATGACCATAGAAATAGTGGATTTTCCCATTAATAGCATGGTGGATCTTTCCATAGTTATGTAAACTTTTACCAGAGGGTATCACTTACAGTTGGTATATCAACCCCATATCAAGGGAGGACGGCCATCCCCAATCATTTTTAATGGGAAAACTCACTATAAATGGCCATTTTCCATAGCTATACATAGATTCCTATGTGTCCCATTAAATGCTCACATCGTCTCATCGCTACAGGTCTGGAGGCTGCGCCCTTTGCGACGGCTCTCGTCCCCACCGACGAGGATCAAGCGCTGGTGCGCTGTTCCATGGCGGTCGTTGCACCTGTGAAGCCAAGGGGGTCCCTTGTTGCCAGCTATGAAAGGTGTCAAAATACCCAAGAAATCAAGCCAAATGGCTCATAAATGCTCATAGATCTTGGTCCATAGTCCACTTGGAACTGAAACTTGAGAGGGTGTTGTGTGTGAGTTGTGGGACATTGCGGGTGTGTTTGTTCTTTGACACCGGCGCTCAAAAGAGGTCGATACTGTATGGGCTTGTGGTATGATTGAGTCAGAATTTCAAAATTCCAAACCAACGGGTGGACATAGGTTGACATGGATGGACTGACCATGCTAGTTCTGATTTTTGTTGCTTTCCGTTCAGTTGGTTGAATTTCTGTATTTGGTTGCGGTTACTTCACATTGTCGGTTTGAATTTTTCAGTGATTTGGATGGGTGTACAGTGCGCCTTGACAATGGGAAATTGCAGGTACAGGCCTGTTGCTTCCTCCACGCCAGCTTTGCTCATGTTTTGGCGGCCGCCCATGTGACCCGAACGGACGGGGGGGTCCTGCGCAGGGGGAAGGATGTGAGGTGGTGTTGACAAAAGAGTGGAATTGTGGAACATCTTACGGGAAACATCAGGAAACCATGTTTTTAAGCCATTGAAGGATACGGGCTTTCTGAATATTACATCTTAAGTCACAATTTGATCCCACGCTGGCATCCTTTGCAGTCACTCCATCCTTCGAATGCACAGATGCGTTTCAAAGATCCTGTGAACACGTTCCCGTTGAGATTGACCATGATTGTTGACCAAGATTGTTGACCATGATTGACCCAAAAATGTCCATAATTCTGGGTAAATTTAATCACGACCAAACCCTGTTCTCCCGAGCCCTGGAATAATGGTAAGGGAAATCATCCACAGGAAATGGCCTTAATTCAGGTGAGTGAAATATATTGAAATATTGTAATTTTCTACCAGATAATTGATGATACCTGAAAATATGTTCATCCATTTCCATGTTTTTTTTTGTTGCTGACCTGAAAATTGCTGGACCTCCTGGATGAGATCTACAAATGGAAGTTTCCTAAAATGAACCCCCAAATCATCCTAAGTTATATATATATAGATCATTTTAGCACTTATTAGAACTATTGAAACTTATGGCTTTGGGGTACCCACACTTCAGGAAACCTCCGTTTGTTGATCACTTGTTGATCTTGCCCTTGAGGCGACTGCGCTGCTTCTCTACGACCTGCGTAAGGGCTCCGGCGGCGGCGGCGTGGCAGCGGAGCACGAGCATGCGCTGACTGCAGCGGTGACGGCCATCTGTCGGGGTGCCAAGGTGGTACCCCCCCAGCCTCCAGTGATGTTTGTTGGTTTGTAATCACCATGAACTATGGATATATCTAGCAGAAAACAATAGATATTCATAGATATTAATAGCTATGAACCATCTTTTGGCTATCTGGGGAGGCCCACCTTGTATCAGTTCAGTTCTTATAGCATTTTATTATATTTTATTTAGAATTGCGTGTTGGTAGGAAATTGGGGTGCGATGGGAAATATGTGGAGGAAAGACCGCGAATTTGAACAGGAAACTAAAGTATAGAAACATTTAAACACCTGTGAAACCCAGTTTGATGAGATGTATATACCAAGCTGTTACTTTTGAAAGGGGTCCATCGTAAGCATGCAGGCCAAAGAACTACCCGTCAACTGTCAAAGCAGGGTCCACAATTACGGACCATAAGGTGCTGGAAATGAATCATTAATAGCATTTGATTGCCCGCAAAATGCTTGAGAATTGTGGCTGGTGCATTGTTGGATTGAAACTATATCAGCATTCATTTTGCTGGTGCTTAATGGAGGAATCATCTACAATAACTAGCAATTTAAAAACAATCATCCCATTCCCTTCAGCACAAGTAAGTCATAAACGCCGACCATCTTTTTGCCAACCGTTGGCTTCGTTGGCAACGCCCGAGGTCCGCACCGCCAGGAGGGTGTGCTGCTGCTCGGGGGCCACGGCAAGGTGCAGATCCTTCAGGTGGGCCACCGTTTGAGGCAGCGAAAAAAGGGGATCAATGACCTACCGAAAAATGGTGATTTAATTGCGATTTAATGATGGTTTAATCGGATAAATATGGTATGTTACCCTCTGGCAATTCAACATATAGAAAATGACCCATGAACATAGTTGATTTACCTATGAAAATAGTGATTTTCCATAGCTATGTTAGTTTACCAGATGGTAAATGGGGAAAAAAGAAGAACCCATCTTTGAAGCAAAAATATGTAAGACAGCAACTAGAACCAAGAGTCAACAAGTGGTTAATGACCCTGTGGTGATAGTCTCTCTCTAATTCCTGGGTTTATCCCATTGTTCACTGAATTCTTTGCCATCCGAAGTTGGGAAGAGCTATGGCTGGCGCAGAAATTTTGGATGAGATGAGCATGTTGAGTCCATGCAGTCGCCATATATATATATAGTAAAATTTGTATATAAATCATATTTTTTTGGGATAGTACTAGGGCTAAGAGGGGTTAATTTTCGAGGTGGACAAGTCATCCACCAGTCACCAGTTGCTGATGACTCTACAGACATTGTAATACCCCCTGCAGGTGCGACATGGCTTGAAGTGCAGCGCACTGGCTGAGCTGGTTCGGATGCTCAAGAGGCATACGTGATTCAATGGCTTCGCATATTTCGGCATCAAATCAGAGAGGCATGACCCCAGGAGTTTGATGCCAACGGCCCTATTTCAGCATGAGTATTTGAGTTTGAGTGCGCTGGTGATTTTGAACCACTGCCATATTGATGTTCCACTATTGGATTATGATTTTGGTCTATCCTTTAGTAATCACTTTCCCTAATATTAAACACCCCCCCCCGAAATTATAGTAATTAGGGTACGAACCCACATATTTGGGGCCATTCATGAGGTGTATATAATATTAGGGGGATGGGATTAAACCATATACAACGGCAAATTCAACAGCGTTTGACTGTCACAGCCGAGGCGTTGGGAGCGGATGTGCCCATGTGGCTGAGAGATGAGACATCACAAGGCGTGGAAGGAGGATCATCCTCACCCCAGGTAGTCGATATTCTATATCATATTTTTATTTGATATATAATGCACTCACATATATAGATATATACATATATATATATATATATATGCATATACATATGCACATACACACATACATATATGCATACGGTGGATTGATGGAAGAAATCCTGCACCAGTTCATAGGTGATTTATCCCATTATTTCCAGGCTTTCTACCATCCCAGGTGGTGCAGGATTTCTTCCATCCACAGTATGTATATGCATGTATGTGTACATATATATATACACGCATATGTGCCATAGTCAAAAGTTGGATTTTACATACCCATCTCGGTGGTTGGTCACAGCTCCAGAATTCACAATGGTGGGATGACCATGACCGATGGCAGGTGGCCTGGACAAAACCACGGTTGTCCTAAATGATATGTTGCATATACATACATATATATATATATTATATATATACATACATATGTGCACTGCATAAAATATGTAATGCGTCGTATATCGTAACTAAATATAACATTATAACTATTCAAATCCCTTTGAAATGCAATTGAATTCCATACTGCTGTTTTGCAGCTTCTTGCTGCTTCAAAGTTGCAAGCTCAGCATATCTTAGTTTCAGCATATCCTAGTTTCTCCCAACTTGGGGTGTTTAGTTTCTCTTATCTCCTTTTGTTTCCTTCCCAGGCTTGAATGGAAAACAAAAAAAAATACAATTTCTAACTCTAGTTCGACTCTAGTTGTACCTCATTCGCCCGAGTAAATTCTGAAGTTTAATGCATGCATATATATATATCATCTCATATCTCATCTAATCTCATCCCATATCATGTCATATCATATCCCATATATATATATATATACATATGTATACATATTCGAAAATATGGGCAGGTCGCTAGATTTTTTCTCTTGAACAGAACCCAGTGGTTCTCTTTGCTTGCAAACTACTTCCTCGAGGCCTCAATGCCATGAGCCAAAGTGCAACAAACCAAAGGCGCCGGCAGAGACTCAGGAGGAGAACCATTGTTAATGAAGGTTAAATGATGGTTAAATGATGGTTAAATGATAGTTGATAATGGTGATTCGTCGTTACTATTCGTGGAAAGTTTCCTCTAATAGTTAACTCTCAATAGTTGATAATGATTAATCATTGTTAATAGTAGTTAATCATGGCTCATAATCAAGATGAATAGTGGTTTGATGGTTACCCTCCGGTGTCATCAAACGTGGCTGGCTGGAAAATCCCCGAACTAAATGGAGGTTTTGATGGGACAATTCCTTAAGAATTGGACATGTTCTATTGAATCTATTGCCATGTTTGACTACCGTAGGGTAAACACATGCTGCACAGCCAGGCACATTTATATAACTCAATGTCTAAAAATCCAGCATGATAATTTAGTTTGGCAAAATTCTAAAACCAACCATTGGCTAAATCCTAAACATGAGAATAGGCATAAGATTGCAAACCTTGAGTATTAAACCAATAATTTGCCAGGTGGTCAGCATGATAAGACTTTGTGAGTAAAGGGACATTGGTACGCCAACTCTTAAATCATGAGTCTTTTTCTAGGTCAGTGGTGGGGGAACACGTGGGCATTTCGAGACGGCGAGACCCACCAATTTGGAGTGACACATCTTGACACATACCGGCTATACCCACATCAACATAACATGGGGCAACTGTTTTTAAATCATGTGTTTGCCCAGGTGAGGAAGTATGTGTTCCTTTTTCACTAGGATTTGGTGGGAAAATGAGGTGGGGACACCCCCTTCTAACAGGCCTGATCACGGTGTCTTGGCGCTTGCTGCTGCAGGGTATCTCAGAAAACCATCCATCGTGTGCCATGTGCAGGGGCGCTATGTTGGAAAATGTTGCAGAATAAAAGTGATATTAAAAGAACAAAATCACCCAAATCCACTTCAAGGTTTCGATTATTCCGCATTTTTCCTGCCTGGCGTGTCAAAGAATCACACATAATCACACGGTTCATCCCGAAGTGTTCCATTTCATCGCGCAAAGGAAAACAGGTGTCTCCAAGGTTGAAAATCCCATTGAATCACCATTAAATCCCATTAAATCCCATTAAATCACCATTAAATCACCATTAAATCCCATTAAATCACGATTAAATCACCATTAAATCCCATTAAATCACCATTAATACCAAAACCCATGGGTTTCCTCCATGGTTCCCCCCCCATGGTTTCGGAAATTTCTCTCCATCACCCAGGCTTCATGTAAAGTCCGGGGCCGGGCTGCCCAGCAAGGTGATGCCCAGGGCAAGGTGAGATGCCCAGGGTTTATGGCGCCTAGATGAACCAAGAAACATGTCTGGGGGCACCAAGTTGTACCAGGCAGATGCCTTTGTTTTCTGATTTGGTTGCAGGATGTTGCGATGTGGGTGATTTATGGTGATTTTGGAGGTTCAAGATAGTTCAAGCATGTGATTGTGGATCATTGTTGCAGCTGTGTCAATCAAAGGCATGCAACCTCATTGCTGCTGCATCTAAGATCACCAAAACCATTTTGATTTGCGAGGTCTGATGGATGGGCAATGTGCATTTATGTTGCTCATATTCCCATATCTATAAAAAATTAATCAAAATTATATAACTGTTTTGGTCAATTCCTTTCTTGACTTTCCAATGGATATTCTAGCCAATTCCTTTTAACATTCCAATGTTGGGTTGATGTTGGTTTGTGTTGGCTTACATCATCTATCATCTATCAGTGTTATGAGTCTATCTGAAAATGCTTAGATTCCCCAACCCATATAACCCCAGTGAAGCCCTCCATTTTCGTCCAAGGTCCAGCAGGCTTGGGCTTGCACGGCACTGCAGCGGTGGCCGTCGGGGCCTCATCCGAAATCTTTGGGGAGTCTTCAGTATCCAAAGAACCGCAGAACTCATAATGAAGTTACCCTCTGGTGAACTAACATAGCAATGGAAAATCACCATTTTTCATGGGAAAATCCACTATAAATGGCCATTTTCCATTGCTATGTTAGTTCACCAGAGGGTAGTGAAGAGTGCAAACCAGTTCACAGAATGCCAGATCCATTCAGAAATTCAGATCCGCAAATTCTTCCCAAGTGGTTTTACACATTTCAAGCCCTTCTCACATCCCAGAATTAAAGTCCACCTATGAAATAAGCCTTTTATCACCAAAATAGTATATCCCCCCCTATTAGATAGTGAACTTGTGGTTTGCAATCCCGAACGCGTCGGATGGAAAACATCTTAAAAAGTCGTTGCTGGTTTCAACGATTTTGTCCTGGATTCGGGATGACGATACCCCATAACTATTCATAACTATAACTCATATCAATTCATATCATGTATTATTCAGGTGGATTGAAATGATCAAACTGTGCAAAAAGCCAGCTCCCTTTTCCACAACGGAGGTGTCTTCTGAAGCGCTCTTTGCTGTCCTGGGCCATGAGCAAACTGCGGAACGTCTCCTGGCATTGGATGGCGCCACGTGTGGCCATGCAAAAAAAATTGGGACACCAACTTGATGGATAGTTTATGATTTGAATATGTACCTATTCATTTTTTGATTTGATAGTATTTGATACTTGATAATTACACATCTCAGATTTATCATCCCACTTTTGATGAATTATTTCAAATCTGACATGTTATCAATACCATGAGTGGGATGATTTGCACCATGAGTCATAACATGTAACAAAGATCTTCAAAGCCTTGAACTATCATTTTTGGCCATGTCATAGTTTGGCCAATGCAATCATACACCATCTCCAATATCGCCATAAAGGGGTGATAATAAAACTCGAATGCTAGCGTTATTTTTGGTTAAACGCATTACGAACTCTCCCTTGGCACGTTTTTTTTTGGGTATATTCATCCCAAAGCAGTTAAACATGCAGGGTGTCCAAGGTTGGCCATGATTGTCCCTAAAGACACAAGTTACATTTCTTACATGACTGGAAGGATAGACTAGGATAGAATTGTGCCTACCCTGGAGTGATGTTTGCATGATAGGAATCATACATTGACATATATGGAGGATTTTGGCGTTGTTACCGTTCAGGCCTTTGGTCTTGTTTCATGTCGTTCCTCTTCGCGCAGGGATTGCTGCATGTTTCTTTTTGTTGCGGACAAATGTAGGGCTGGAATCTATCATCTGACCAGATGATAGAGAAGAACCAACATGATAAGGATAATCTAGTTTGGTCCGGTCAGTAGCATTGTACCTCCAGTAGCTAGTAGGATGTTGCTTTCTATTTGTTTGGGGATTGTTATAGTGACTACAATGCGTTTCTTTATATTTTTCTTCCATATTGGGCGCATGTACTTTCTTATGTCCAAGTCCAGACACGGATGAACTTGAAGTATCAAGAAAACATGATAATTGGATAAAATTGGTGGGTATGATTTGACCTGATCTCATGTGGATTGGGCAGAAGTTGCTTTGGCTGCATTGATGTTTTCCCCAGGCCAGCCGGGCCTTCTCAGGGATTTTGAATAGGGTATGATTTAGCGGGTTCGCCGTACCTTCTTAGGAAGTATTTAAGCAGAGGGGAAATGAATAGCACTTTATAGGGCACACAATGCCTCCATGTGCATAAATGTACTTAAACAATACAGAACTAGCATGAACTAGCTAACTAACAAACTAAGTAGTTATCTAAGAAGCTAAGAAGGTAACAAGCTAGCCAACTGTACCTGGTGGGTGGTTTGGAACATTTTTTTATGTTTCCATACATTGGGAATAAAAAACCCAACTGACTAATATTTTTCAGAGGGGTTGAAACCGCCAACTTAGTACTGACTAACAAACTTTTTGTTGTACAAGCTGGCCATGTGGCCTCCAGGCCTTTGCACCTTGCCTGCTTTGGGTGCTGCGAGCGCTGTGGTGGAGAGCACAGGCAGAACTGGTCATGGTGGATTGCTAATTTGATTCGTTCATTTCCATTGGGTGAAACAAGTAGAACAATACACACACACATATATATATTTATATATAATATACAGAGTGTATGTATGTGTATATATATATATTTTTTTTATTGATACACGTTCTCATGTATATATATATATATGTACATGATATTTCTGCTGACACACACACACACACACGCACAACAGCGTTTCGGCAGTCTTCACAGATGGCCATCAAAAAGAAGGAACATACTTCAGATTATGATATATATATATATGTATACATATATATATATGTGACAAATATATACCAACAAATGGTGATTACAGTGCTAGCCACAAGTGGTGTTACTGTAGAGCTCTCGAAAATTTGTGTTTCTATATAATTTTATTCCATTTGGTGGGCCATGCCCTTCTCATCCCTACACCCCTCATCTTGCGTGTTACAAGCCAGTAGACATTTGAGTCAGCAAGAATTCTCCAAAATGGCCAGTACATCACAAAACCATCCAATGTCGCTTTTAACATTGTTTGGATTTGTCTCAACATATAAAATCATCCATTGCTTGTGGATCGGTTACTTAAATACTTTAATATCTTCCAACCCCGCAACCCTGCAGGTGGCGCTGTGCTGCTGGCTGTTGGGCATGCCTTTGACACCGGGGGCGAGCTGCTTAGGCCCCCAACTGGAGCAACTACTCAGAGTCCAACCTAGGTCTAACCCCAATGCCATAAACTATCCCAAAGAAATCGCCATTTTTATTGGGGTAAGGTGCTATGAAGGGCATATGTTTACCAATCCCCAAATGGGAGTTGTTCATTGTTGCCTTGCCAACATTGTAGAAAAACATGTGTGGCATTGTGTGGCCCTTATCTATATATATATATATATCATATCTATCTATAACTGTACATGGCTCTTTTATGTTTATATATTATATACATATAATTAACTTTAACTGGATTCTGAGATAGTTATGACCCGCTCACTATTTGGGGCACATCCAATGGTGCCAACCGTGCCAACCTTTGGGCATTGGATGACCCGCAAAAGCCCAACAGGCATGGCCCAACAGGGGTTGCCCTCTGGTAAACGTTTACAAAAAACTATGGAATATCACCCATGTTGTTCAGCTTTAGACTATTTATCCTCTGGTAAACTAACATAACTATGGAATATCACCATGTTTAATGGGAAAACTTCTAGCAATTTCTTGCCCATATTCCAGGGCCGAACATATTCCATGCCAAAATAGCTGGGAAATTTCAGGGAATTGCGAAGACCCCTTTCAGGTGAAATTT
>Ga0126342_10005610_pt1 | contig 21977 bp, 17 predicted proteins | sample Cyp1metagenome_FD_92528 | JGI IMG/M metagenome (GOLD analysis project Ga0126342, IMG submission 92528) | Coral microbial communities from Lord Howe Island, Old Settlement Bay, Australia - Cyphastrea 1 metagenome | ecosystem: Host-associated > Invertebrates > Cnidaria > Coral ... | reverse complement strand
TATATATATATATACAAAATCGTACAGACTATCGTAAGGCCCATTTGGGTCGGAGTGGTAATAAGTCTACACGACTTTGTTCCCATGTGTTCATGGAGTTTGTGTGGGAAACTCGGGGATTGCTTGTTTGCATGGCAGCAATTGAGATGTAATCCATTATAATCCACCATTCCCTATATACAATTTATCTTGAATATCTCACCATCTTTCAGCTAGCTCGCGCAACGAAGCATCAAACGAACCTGCTGCAGTGCCCGCTTCTCGGCATGGTGTCGTCTTTGGACCCGTTCCTGGGAGAAATTTGAACCTACTCCATGATTATGCAGTGCATTGATTGGGAAAGGGATCCAAAGCCTGTCCTTGCCAACAAAGCAGGAAAGCAGGGACGACTAGTGTAAAAAGGACTCAACAGAAAATAGTGCCTAAAACAAGGACAGCGCGTGCTGGCTGCTTTATCTCTACATCCACATAGTCGTGTTTCATCGCGTTTCCCGTAATAGTTGCGATATCTGGCACAGATTCTCCCAGCCGCTCTGTGCGTCCTTCGCGCGCCGCTTTTCCGCCAACTCTGCTTCACGCTCCTGACAAATGCCAGGAGGGACTGGCCACAATGTAATAGAAGATGATAACACAAAACATGATTGTAAGGCACAGATAGGACAAAAAGAAGTACTTTTGGCAGGTATTGGAAGAATTTTGAGATCGCAGAAAAAGACTGACAAAAGACTGAAAGAGAGCTACCCACACTAGCTACAGCTCCTCCTCTGGGTCAACCTCAGAGCCTTCTTCCTCCGAGTGGTGATCCTCAGTGCCCCTGATCCGCAAAATGTGTCTTGTTTGGTACTTACCACTTTTCTCAGTGGACAAATCCCTTACCGATCCTTACCACTTCTCTCCAAACATCCTGTCCAATCTGATGAGTCGACAAAGTCTGCTGGGAATGGCACCAAGCCCAATTCATGGACTAACCGCTCTATATCAGCTTCTACCTCGCCGCTGAAACAAGGATGTTTTACATAATTTGCAGAAAGACTTGCAGGATGCAGGGATCATTTGTGCAGATTCCTCAAGACTGTCTTGGTGTGCAAGTGTTTCGAAACGGCTTCATACAGGAACTTTATGGCTCCTTTGTAGTACATACGTTTTTCGCTCACTTTAGGAGGACAAGAAAAGCTTTGAAGGGTGTGGCGGTATCTGATCACTTGGAACTTGAACCAAACATCTCAAGGCCACTCGGCAGGACAACTGGCAGCACGCAACCGGCGAAGTTTCGGGTCCACCTGGGGGCGCCTGGCCACTTTCGCCAGCTCCTCTGCGGTAAGGGCCTGAAAACTGCAAGTGAAACTGACAGGCAAGAGATGAAAAGAGATGAAAAGAGATGAAAAGAGATGAAAAGAGATGAAAAGAGATGGATAGAGAGAATGACTTCAGAATTTTCAAGAATGGAGATCGAATGAGATCGATGAAAGATCAAGATCTATGACCATGCATGGAGGTGGTTGGTCTTCTTCCACTTTTCTTCCACTATTCTTCCACTAATGACTTTGCCCGGTTTGTGAATCACCGCAACCTAGGGAAGGAAAGATTGCAACAACTTGCCGGAGCTCGTCATAGCTTGCCTCTCTGCCCTTTTGGGCCAACTTCTCTTCGAGCTTTTCAGTTTCCTGCAGCTGATCTGTGCTGATCTGTGCTGCTCACGTGACTCCAGCACCATAGGCACCTGCAAACGCTGTTGAAGACGATGAAGTTGCCGTCGCAACACCTCCCGCTGGTGCAGCTCCTCCTTGCAGATCAAGCTTGAAGACATTTCATCGGTGACCATATATTGGAACAATTTCATCTCAGGTTTATCTCATGGCGCCCATGAGTCAATGAAAGTGTGGCGGGGTTGAGGACTGTGAGATAAATGGTTCTTTCATCACATCAAAACATCTTTGAAAAAATGAGGAAAAAAACAGGTGGAAGCAGTCGGCCGAATTACATCTTTCTTGCTCCAGCGCCTGCTGCGCTAAGTACGCTTGTTTCAGCTCTCGCAATTGCTCCAACGCCGGATTTACCTTGTTGAGAAGCAAGAAATCAGAATGGCGGAGACTGGGTGCAAGGATATTGCAACAACGATGGGCAGGGAGTTATGCAAACCATACGAAGGCCTTCGTCCATGTCATGACTCTTTGTTATCATGGACGTCCTAGAAGCATGCAAATGCAAATGACAGCAAGCACTTCAAAACAGGAAAGCAAAGCCGAAAAGGCAAATGCAAAGCCAAGGCAAAGCATTCTGCACAGAACACTCGGCGATGCTCGGCTCTTGCCTCCATGCCCCAGCGGAAAACTGCTACGCCACCTCCCACGGCTGACACTGCCAAGAGGTCTTGCCTGTGCAGCTGTCGTGGGCGTCACTGCATGTCACATCAGTTGCCTGTTTTGCTTCGATCCAATGAGTTGGAGCAGCGCCTTTCACGGCCTTCCCCCTACGTGGCACTACTCGTCTCTTTGTCAAGTGCTGCAACTGTGTCTAGACTTGTTCAACTTCACTGAGATGTAGTGAATCATAATGCTCTTGCCGAAACTGGCGAAATCTCCTTGATGCTTTGTATTTTCCACATGTTCCGTACTTTCACGTACTTTCACGTACTTTCCATTCCCTATCAGGCCCTATCACCTCTATCCCAACCCTATGTCAGTTCATCCCAGCGGCACCCAATTTTTCCCAACGGTATTGAGTTGAAGGTCATGGTGTCAATCGCAGTCCCGTGCCTAGGGAGAAAACAGGTTGATGGGATCTCTGAGTCGCATTCAAATTCAAACCCTTCAAAAACCTGGCAACCGATGAGATAAATGAAATGTTTTAAAAATACTGGTTTAAGTTTAGAATGGTTCGAATGTATAGAAGGATTAGAAGGACTAAAAGCGGCTGTGTCGGCTGTGTGGTGAAAAGGGGTGCCCTTGGCAATGACCGGCTGCTACACCGCCATGCCAAACATAAAATATCTTCCGTGATATGTGGCAACCATGGGAGTCTCCTGAGTTGAGTCAATGCCCAATGCTTCCAATTTGTTGATGGATTGAACTGCATCCAGGTCCCGCAAACACCACCGTCTCAAGCAGGGCACATCAGCAGTTTCAAATCCACTGCTGCGGCCTCGGATAGCGCCGTCACAGATACGAAGAGTCACAAGATCCTGTTACAAAACACTGCTTGTAGCTTGTCAAATTGCACATGTCCAGTGGAGCCAGGAAAGCTGGTAGAAATCAATTAAAGGACCGGATAACCCCACATGTCAACTTCCAATAAGCACAAAACAGGCGTGAAAATGGGATGGGAAAGGCAAGAAAGATAAAGGAGATGGGTGGAAGACGGGTTGTGTGAAAGAGCTCTGTGTGAGTGACAGAGTAAATACGAAACAGTTCTGTGTGTGTGTGTGAAAGAGTTGTGTGTGTGTGTGACAAAATCGTGTGTGAAAAAGTTGTGTGTGACAAACTTGTGAGTGAAAGAGTTGTGTGTGTGTAAGGGTTGTGTGACAAAGTTGTGTGTAAAAGAGTTGTGTGTGTGTGTGCGTGTGTGTGTGTGTGCGTGTGTGTGTGTATGTGTGACAGAGTTGTTTGTGAAAGAGCTGTGTGACAATGTTGTGTGTGTGTGCCAGAGTTGTGTGTGTGTGTGTTTGACAAAGTTCCGTGTGAAAGAGTTGTGTGTGACGATGTTGTGTGTGTGTGTGAAAGTGCTGCGTGTGAAAGAGTTGCGCGTGTGTGGAAGAATTGTGTGTGTGTGTGACAGAGTTGCGTGTGACAAAATGGTGTGTGTGTGAAAGAGTTGTGTGTGTGTGTGCGACAAACTTGTGAGTGAAAGAGTTGTGTGTGTGCAAGGGTTGTGTGTGTGTGCCACGAAGTTGTGTGTGTGTGTGACAAAGTTGCGTGTGAAACAGTTGTGTGTGTGTGTGACGATATGTTGTGTGTGTGTGTGAAAGTGCTGTGTGTGAAAGAGTTGTGTGTGACAAAGTTGGCGGGGCAGACGGTGGCGGACAGAGGGCGGACGGAGGCGGACGGAGCAGGCGGGCGGCGGACGGGAGTGCACAACAAAAAACAAGAACCGCACACAAAGATGTGGCGAAAAACCCATCATATGTAATCGTGTCTGCTTTTCCTGATATCAAGGGTGCTGGGGCAGCCACTGACGTCTCTGCGAGAGTACCTAAAGCAGCCAAGCTGTTAGCTTTGGAATATTCTTGGATCTGGCATACTATCAAGAAATTCCTGGCATTCTATCGGGAACAACGTATTTGTCGCCAACACAGCCGTCACCATGTGCGACTCACCTGTGCATCTGTGCTTTCCTTGTATACCTAGAACGAACATCTGAGAAATGCTTCTGATGGCGCGCCTGTCCATGCCTTCAAATTCACGGCATAGGTTCCCGATTGGACCTTCAAACACGGGAGGCGGTGGCTCTGTGGGGGCTGCTGGATGAGGGTAGCTTAAATGGTTTGAAGTTGGCGATTCTATCCTCTTGGAAATCTTATTTTGCTGACTTCAACAGCATAGAATTGGCTGAGAGAGGGTAGTAGTGGAGGACATGTCAATGTGTTGAAACACCTGCTGGCAAACACAGTTCCCTCAGCATCTCCAATTTCTTTTCGGTCTGCCCCAGATTTTGTTTTTGTCCCAGTCCAGATGGCAAGCTAATTTGGAGTTGCTGCAAACGGCTGTAAACAGCAGGAGCCGCGTCCTCAATTTCTGACCAAATGTGCCTTGTCTTCAGCGGCTGGCCAAAGGCAACAGATCTAAGCGAGCGGGCTGTTCCCTTTTTAAATCGCAGGGTCTATTGCAGTGTTGCTGCGAAAGGCAAAGAAAAACCAAGGACTACTAACTGCACAATCTGCAAATGAATGCTTCAATTTATACAATCGATTTGAAGCGCAAAGCTCCAATTTCCCATAGTTCCCTAGTGTCCCAGGCTCCGGGGTGCCCTGACTGTTCGCGGCTTGTGGGAGCGCTCTCTCCCAAGTACCTCCAGCAAACTCAAGTCACACAGAGACATCTTTGAGTTTGGACTGTGAGGGCCCAGAGTATCCTGGCAAGGCACTGCCTTTCACATTTGCCGCATTACAAAAGAGTCTGTCAGAGTGGCTTATGAATAGAATGAACACACATATATATATATATATAATATTATATATATATATATATGTTTATATATTATATATATATGTATATTTATCCCTCCAAATGAATTTCAGCCTATACCTACACATACCCATGCTTCAAAGCCTGTGTTTGTTTAGATTGGAACACGTACTGTATATACAACATCAGTCGACATACATTAGCTGGTGTCAATTGACACTCCGCTTTTCAGTAGTCTGAACTTTCTTTTGAACCGCATATCTGGCATATCCCATCTGCAAAAAACCAAAGGGTGGGGGTGGCACCACAAAGAACTCGTAGGGCGAGGCGAAGAAATGTTCCACCTTCTCAGTCAGGATAAGGGGCTTGTTCCGGGGACAGATTCACCCGGAGAATGGCAACATTTGCCGTGACATATGAAAAGTTCTGAGTTTATGAAGAAGTTTGAAGAATGGCAGGGCACTTTCATATTTTTCATCTTGCTTGCTTGCTTCCAGCTTGTAAACCCAAGTATCCTCCTACGAGCATCAGGATTTGCTTGCACCTTCGCTCCAGGCAACTCCACGATGGCTTTGAGCTCAGCATGAGATCTTGAAACCTGCTTGCCGCAGTTTCATGACTTTGTGTACCAAGATGTACCAAGTTGAAATCAATATTAGACATGTCCGAACAGGGTAGCGATGTGTAAATTGCCGGTGCGACGAGTTCCGAATATATATATATATATATGTATAATTATGTATACTGTATTGTGACATGTGGGACGTTGCTACAATTAAGATATAGAGTCTTATAGAGGAACGGAGTCCGAGTAAACAAAAGTCCTAGTATGTCCTAGTACAAGGTCGAACTTATTGGAGATTCGAGTTCCGGAGTTCCATTTCGGCTTTCGGGGTGCGACACAGGGTTCACCTCAAATGCGTAGACATGATGGCGGCTGCAAACCGCAAAGCCGTGAGCACCAACCTGAAAGCAGCCGCTGCAAGGAGTGGTTGTCATGCAAAAGCCTGTGAAATCAGTTGTTCTTTTTTAATTTGTTTATATAAAATTATATAAACAAGCCCTCAATCTTTTCACCAGTCCTTCCCACACATCCACTGGTTTCACTCTCACATTGGAATTGGTCCTGTGTCAAAAATTCTGGGGTCTCCTCTTCCAACTTGGACTCATGAGCTTCCCTTCTCCGCCCTTCTGGCACCACCTTTCCAACATCCCTTCCTCGTCCCTGTTCCTGCAAGATAGCAAATGCCAGCCAACAAGCTCCACATAGCTCCACGACTCAACTGGGAACCCGGACAGGTTTCAGCGCCACCACTGTGATGTGACCGAAAGCCTCAAGAAGCGGAGTTTTCTGAGTCATTTCCGAGTGGGTCTCAGCAGTGTCAACGGTTGAAGGCAGAAAGATCTCCACACTGAACATGTCCTCCTTCCTCTGTCCTACTCATAAAATGAGGGTCGTTGGCATCAAGCTCTGTGCACCATAGCGTGCATATCTAAATTCAATGCTTGGACTTCTTGCCGTATTTGGACTGAACGTCTGAACGTTGAGACACAGAAGCTATAGAACCTCACCTGATGAGGAAGCACCTTGCTGACATTCCCCTGGGTGGCCAGAAGCACGGCATTGTCCTCCAGCATTCCGGAGAAAACGCTCGAAAAGTGTCTAGGTCATCCATGGTCATTCCAAGTTTCTGTCTTCCATTCTTGGAAATCCATGCCGATCAAAGACCGAGAGTCTTGCGGAATACAAAACAGTTGTCCGTCTTGTCCCGTGTGCTGTGTGGTTGGCCCCCCAACACTTGACCCGGAATCTCATGGCCAATCAGTTCAGGGCACGAATCAATAAGGATTTGAAATTTGGAAAGAGTAATTACCTCTTAGCAATCTCTTCAGAATATGTCAGACTTTGAATGAATTTCAAGCATGTTGTTGTCGTTTGGTCGCAAGAGAGGAGACATGTATCCAACGTCTTCACGCTTATCATGAAGATTGCCGAGCTATAGCTACAATACATTCACCATCAAGACACAAAGCCACAGAGACGACAAGAATGCTTGGCACCTGCCCCAAGATCCCACAGACATTGCCCGCCTTAAAACGACAGTGTATCCCACGATGATACGATGCAAAGTTGATGGTGCCATGCGGCCATGCGATTGAATGGCAAAATCATGTTTAATGTGTTTGAATGATTCTGAAGACTTCTACATGCAAATGTTGTGAGGGCGAGACAGGTCATGGTGACAAATCAGCTGAGGCTGCTCAATGCCACAAAAAGTGGCGTGGTCTTCCGACAAGGATTGACTGCTTCAAGAGCAGTAGGAAAAACAATTCTGCATCAGAGAAGCACGTTGTGTCTCCGGGAGTTCCCGTATGATTATGCTTGAATTACAGGCACAGCCTGGGAATTTGCAAAATAATAAACAATAAGAAAAAAACGGATTGACCTCCAAAAAAAAGGAAAATTTTGGTGGACAAAAACAACCTCCTATGTTTCCTAATTTGTCCTATGTTTTTCCCATTGGTTTTCCTATTGTTCTCCAAATTGTTCTCTAGTTTTTCCCAACTGTTTCCTATGGTTGTCCTATTGTTTTTGCAATGTCTAAATTTTCCAGAAATTTTAGCCACATTTCGGACTTCATTCTTGGCCACCTCCATGTTTTCCTATTGATTCCTATGTTTTCTAGTTTTCTCGAGGTTTTTGCAAATTCTCAGTTTTCCAGAAGTTTTTGCCACATGTCGGAATTCATTTTTGGCTGCCTCCATTTTCTTCTAAGTTGTTTCCTAAATTTCAAGATCACGGGTTTTTGTCCATCCAATTTTTCTTATTTTTTTGGATGTCAATCCTATTTTCTCCCTAATTTTACTATTTCTTTGATTTTCCATGGGTGCCTGGAATAGGCAAACATAACCGTATGAGGATCTCTAAGCAATCCAAGCTCTCAGCATCATCGTGGCAAAGAAGCACGTGCTTGAGCGACCCATTAGGCACCTCCAATAACTTCAATCAAATTTTGACAAGCTTAGAAGAGCTTGCAGCTATGACATGCTGAAACAAGTCTCTGCGGCACCTCCCAGCGAGTTGTTGAGTGTAAAGTCTCCATGTCTAAGAGTTCGGCGTGGTGCTCAGCACCTGGCAGTCTGAATGTGACCTCGACGGGACAAAACGAGTTTTTGAAAAAAGGATCAAACATGATGAAATGATGAAATATGACAAAGCATGTGGTTCCCATGTGTGCCATGGACTTTGAAAAGTGTGCAAAGGCTTATCACAGAACAAGCTGGATGTTTCTTGTGATTGTCAGGACAAGACCACGAAGTTATTAATACAACAGGAATGCGTGCACATGATGTACATTGCATATAGACAAAATACCTCGCCTGCAAGCCACCAAACAAGCCTCTCCTATCCACTATCTTTGAGATGGATCCAATGGCTCCCTTCCGCAAGAAACCTCCCTTTTCATCCCCGAAGTCAGGATGGTGACCGCAAGCTCTTGCTGATCTCAATCTGAGTGGGTGCAACATGCCAGGTAGGACCACAAAGCAGCAAGTTCATTCCTGGCCGCTGCCAAGCAGAGTTGGACTGATTTTGATGCCTCCAAAAGTGTCCCATTCCCGGGTCATCCGGCATCGTCAAGAAAACTCGATCCAGATTCGTTGTGGAATACAGAGATCACGGAAGTCCTTCTGTAGGTAGAAAAAGAAAACGTAGCTAAATTGCAGCAGAAAGAATGATTCATGGTTCAATCAAATGGGTAGGCGTGTACACTGCAAAGGTTCAGTTGACTCCCTCCAAATCCCTCCAACGCATTCCCGCTGCAAAGACACCTCCGATGTTGCCAGCACTGACACATGTCACCTCCACAGGGCCAGCAGTTGAACATGATTCAGCCATCAAATCATGATTCCTAACAAAAATTTAGCCATCAAATACGTTGGCCTCTCCAACTTTGGCATCAGCTTTGAACGCTTCTTGGTTGTGACTTTGAACCATCACGTTGCCACTGTTCAAAAACTTCAGAAAATCCATCGTTTAGGTTGTTAATTGATGTTGAAAGTTGAAAGGACAATGGCGATGGATGACGATGGATAATGATGGATAACGATCGACGCAACTTAGCCGTGCTCAAAAAAAGGCCTTGGACTCCACTTGCAGCTTGCCACGTACGCGTGGTCGAAGCTCCTCCCACAAAAACTTTTCCATGGGCTGCATGAAAAGTCCAAGCAGTGAAGAGTTCTGGCAATGTCCTAAAGCTATTCCAAGCCTAATCAAGAAGGCAAATAAAGCTCGGTGCGGCTTCTATGGCACCCGATTTTGCCCAAGCTTTGCTTGGATTCTTAGGCCCTTAGGTTCTTGTGTTTGTTTACAATATGCATGGAATGCCCAGCACTCCTTGTGATCGCGATCCACGTACCACACCTTCCAATCTTGAAGCCCATTAAGATTTTGATATATTATAATTATGATATTGATATTGTGCTAGTGCTTTTTCGTTGATATTGTGGCAACGATGGTTTAGATTGCTTCAGCACATCTTTGAGGCACTGGGCTGTGCCTCTCACAAGCCTTTCAACTGACTTGGCATTGAAGGATTAAGAGACATGGAAACACAAAGTAGGATGTCTTTGTGGCAAAGACACATCCACTCATGCGGACTCCGGCCTGTAACCACCACCTCGTAGCCACCTCGCAGAAAGATTGCAGCCCCTGTTTGCAATCCATCATTTTCTAGCACCTGTTTGAATTCAACCGATCCTTCACGATACAGCCTCAAACATCCTTAAACCACAAACGGAAAACGCACCATGAAGTCACGTATATTATATATACATATATATTATATATATAAATATATATATATATATATATATAAATATATATATAAATATATATATATAAATATATATATATATAAATATATATATATATACATATTCTGTATAATATATGTATTATGTATACATATATATATATATATGATTTTATGATTTATATGATTTTATATGTGTATTTGCCATCCCGTTGTCCGGGCTTTTCAACCAGCAATGGCTGATCTTCAGCTTGGCAACATCAGCATATGCCTCCGGTCGTTCCGCGAGCGTTCCTCCTGGCAAGAGATCAAGGTGGAGGGCAACTGAAGAAAGATTGGCAAGCTTTGGCAAGAACAAAAACTACGCAATGACTCAACATGACTCAACTGTGTCAGTAGAACGAAATTGCAAGAGAGCACCGTTTGTTTTAACTTCATGTCGATGGTCTGTCTGTTGCACTTTGCTATTTTTCCCGCTTGCTCAATGGTCTTTGCCGTGAAGCACTGTGCCACGAAACAATGCAAAGGTGAATCACGGTGACACAATGGAAGCATCCTGCTCCATGTCTGCATATTGCAAACCCTTTGAATCTTTGCACACATTGAATGCTAAGGAGCATAAAGCCATGTAAAACACCAAGAGTATCACTATGGCCTATGTGCACATTTTGAAGTGAAAAGGATTGAAGAGGTCAATTTCAAGAATGTTCGGGTGCAAAAGAAAATGTCTGTGAGACAGTGAAACAACGTTTCGCCGGGTCACTGGCATCTCAGATCGCAGCCAGGATCGCCATGCCTCGTCATGCCTCATCATCAACGTCGCCGAGTACGGCGTCTTCAGGCACTGCAACCTCTTGTGTTGGCTGCGGAAGTGATGCCTCTTCACGGTCAACAAGGCCCATGAAGGCAAGCATTGTCTGCACATAGGCTGGGATTGCTTTTTCCACTGGCGTTTCACATCCAGCTAAGCTCCGGCAGGACTCCATGAGTACCTCGAAAAACTCCCAGAAGAGCAACGCACGATGCTCAAATTCTTCTGGGTGGTTTGCTGTGATCTTGGTGACATGAGAGTCAAAACTCTCCAGGATAACTTCCAATTGTTGAAGGTTTAGTCTCTCGTCTCCTCCAAGAATTGCTGCCATGTCGATGGTTGCAGGCTTGACGCTGGGCTCGCCTTCTGCTTCTGGAGGAGGTGGTGGAGGGGCTTCTGCTTCAGAGAGCTTCTCATGCGCATACTCCAAGACGTATCTAAGGGTTGATGGCACCAGCACACGCTCACCATAGTGAGGCCATGGCTGAGCCAAGAAGGCATAAACGGAGCGAATGGAGCGGCGATTCTCCTGGATGACAACCAAGTTCTCATGTTGAACAGCGTCCTTTCGGATGGGATCATCATCATAGATGTCCATCACTGGAATCAGGATGTCCGTGATGAAGCGAAACAAACCCTCGTCTAAAGGCATTGGAGGACGGCCCTTCTCCGGCATGTACTGCTGCCTCGGATGCTCACACATGGTCCAAGATGCAGTGCGCATCAGTAACTCCAGGTAGTGTGCACGAGTGAGTCGTTGTGCCAGATATGGCCTGCCGTCTCGGATCCCTGCTGCCTCTTCAAACCATGCACAAACTTGTTGCCAATCAAGACTTCCTTCAGGTTGTCCATCAAGGAGTCCGCAATTGATCACCAAATGCTTCCAGTCATCCATTCCAATAGTATGTTGATTGGCTGAAAGGTCCAAACCCATAAAGGCGTAGGAGTCAAAAAGGTCAATGAGAATTGCATAGAATTCAGTCAACACATCCTTGACACGGACCTTCATGAAAGACTCTACCCACTTCAAGCGCAAGGCTTCCCAATCTTGCTCAAATCGTGGGTCAACCTGGGCCCCATCTCTGGATGATGCGGTTGATGGACGGCTGTCAATTTCTGGGTAAGGCTCTGGAGCGATCGGCACATCCCAATGAAATTCAACATAGTGTGCCAGGCCATCAGATGTCAAAGTCTCTGGGTCCGCCTTGCAGATGGATTCAAAACCATTTTCCATGACAAATTGGAAGGTGCAGCTTCCAGGAGGCGCTTTCCTGGAAGCGATCCAATCCGTCTGATCTGGACTAACATCAACAGGCATAACTTGGATCTCAAAGGGTCCACCATAATCTTTTTGTGGATAGACGCCTTGCCATCGAGGTGCCACAATGTAGTCACCACGGACATACTTTGGAATGTCCTGAGCACCTCCGACCTTCCATCTGAACTTGCAGTCCATGAGATTTGCTTGTGGTCCGTATGCTTCTTCGGACCACTCGGCGGCATCAACATCCTCTTCTGGAATGGCAGCACCTTGTCTGAGTTCAATGATAACCTCCTCTCCATCCTCTAGTGTGGAGCATATCACTTGACGTGGCTTCAGAGTTGTACCTTCCGAGTTTAAGACTCTCTGTGGAACCCGAAACGCGTGGGGGTACTTTTCCTTCTGTACCCGAGTAGCTGCAACCAATGCCAGCCATCTCATGTGTTGCTTTCCAGCTCCACATTGCACCTCAAATTTCAAGTTCTGGCAATTCACCAGGACTTTCATCCCGAAGGAAACATTCCCAATTGAATCCCTGTAAAGAAGCTTGAGCCAGAAAAGTCATTGACAAGGATGGTGATGGACTCACGTCGAAATGGCTGTTTCTTGTAGTGTTTATGCGTTTGTCACGAAGCTCGAAAACACCAAAGCAACATTGGATTCCCTGCCAAAAACGATCAACTCCCCTGTCAAAGGCTCATCGGACCCATGACACGTCCAGCCTCGCGCATCAATCACCTTTGGAGAAAAATCACATCATTCAAAAGCACTATTGGAAGAATAACTTGACTAATTTGACTAGACATGTACAATTTGCACAATTTGCACAATTGCATACAATTGCACCAGTGAAAGCGCCTTTCTTAGCGCATTTCTTATCTTCCTTGGGTGCCCCCGCCTTTGGACTGCTAGCATTCAGCGGAGGGCTCTTTGTGCCTGTGCTGTGCGTCAGCTGGACTCTTGGGAAGATTCGGTTTCAAAAGTAGCAAACGCTGCAATGGACGAAGAGAAACATGCGTGGGTGAACAGGTAGCAGCATCAATTGACACAGATTGCGATTATTTGTTGATCAAATGACATTTATTGGTGGACTGCTTGACCACATCAATGATTTGAATTGGTTTGGCGCGCTTGATAAATCGATTGTTTGGCTGATAAAATGGCGGATTGGTGGATGGATGGATGGATGGATGGATGGATGGATGGACGGACGCATGGGTCCACCGCAGGTTTATTGGCTCCTCGATTTGCTTCGGCTGATTGAATGAATAAAGGATTGGTTGGTTGATTGCATGATTGGTTTCTTGATTGACTGATTGGCTGATGGTTCAACCTTCTCACAATTTAACACACAATCACTGTGCAGGCAAAAGCTGCCAAAGATAGACTTGTCGCGGCAGCGCACTGCATGTTGGAACCCTGGTTCGCAAACCCAACGGCCCTGCACAAACAGGAACAGCCGCGCCAAGCTCTTGCACAGTGCATTTCGCAACTCAAATCTCAAAACAAAAGGCTATTTGCAGAAGGACAACCAGCCTGCACTTTGCAACCCCAGATCACAAGAGATAGAGTTCCTCTGCAATGGAAGATAACATCGACGCAACATTTACACTTGGAGGAATTCAAGCGAAGTCTGACCATGGCTGGACCATAGCCACCCTGCCACGCAAAACACGTTATCTTCACTGACGTGGTGATACTGACTCGACAACAAAAAAACATTGCGTTTCTTCACATGGTGCTGCTTACTTAAGGGGTCGATTTACAGTACAATTCATTTATGATTTATGAGGAATTTATCTGAGTCTTTAACCTCACCTCCAGACCCCGTTTGAGTACATATTTCAGCCATCGGCAGCAAATAATCACCATGCGTCGTAGCACACAACCCTCGACGAATCAGCATCATTTCGAGGGTTGGGCACTGCTCAGTCGTGTGTCTCTCAATCAAACCCCTTGCATTTTTTCCACTTGGCTGGCCGTAGTTGTATTGACCTCACCAATGAGCTTCAAAGCCTCCAGGGATGACAGCTGTAAGCAGATCTTCCGAATTCGGCCAGTTCCATCAGCGACCAAAGGCTTCGACAGGATCTGTTCATCCAAATTGATTCGGATCAGAGTAACTGTGCCTCCTGCAGCTGCGACATCTTTCTGCACTTCATCACATTCCTGTCGGATTACTTCAACTCGGTGGCCAACACCAATCTCAAGTATAACTAGTCGACCACCAGCTTTCAGCTCTCGTTCCATCCCGTCTTCCCACCTCTGATAGGTTTCCCATGCTTGTCGCAGAATGTCAAGAAGGGCTTCGTCTTCATCCCCAAACATCAGAACGGCTGGTCTGAGTGGAAGACCACAACTGCAGACCAACATGTCCAAGCTCGCATCCGATGGAAGTTTGAATGCCTCCGGAGAACCGCAGGCGGCACGGGCGTCTCGTCCATCCAAGAGTTTGCGCTGCTCTTCACACACTGTGATCCAGCGTTGACTGAGGCCTTCAGAAGGAGGCGGTGCCAAATGTGACGAACACATCCAGTCTTCGCAGCAGCCATGAATTTCACACAAAGGAAAACCCTGCAGCTGTCCTCGGTTGGCAAACAAACATGGAGGCTTTGTGGATCCCAGTGTTTTTTTTTGGGGGCGGGTGGCACCGAGGGAAAAAGTGAATCAAAAGACATAAGACTGCAGGATGTAATGCCCCAGTGTCTCAGGTGACCATCCACGTTGCTAGTGTAAAGATACACTCGACCCATATCGGCTCTTTCTCGCAGCAAATTCTCCAAGATCTGAAAGCCTTCATGCGGCGCAGTGCCCCGATATTTCAAAAGGCTGCCCAGCCAAAAGCTGTGAAACAATGCTGGCTTGTCATACAACAGCTCAGCTCTACAAAGGATATCATAGTCAACACCCTGATCGCGCAGACCTTCGTAGGTGTCCAAGCCAGAATCTGCGCTCAGGCCAGCTCCACTGGCGACCAGTACCCAGTCAGCTTCTGCCAGTGCAAAGGCAGCATCGATGATCTCAGAGTTATCAGATCCCATGGATGCCATGGCATCATCTCCGATTCATCCGATTCATCCTGCATCGCTGGGCTACATCGTCATTTCCTGGAAGCCAGAAAAGCATGGAAAAGCCTAGTCCCATCCACATCGTCTCGTGGCTTTCCAGCACAGCATGGCCTCCTGTGGGGCTTGCCGGCAGGCTCCGAACCTTGAAGCGACTTCTCCACCATAGATACAGAAGTGATACAGTACATCAGCATAGATAATATAAAATAGTATAAATATGCATAAATCATTTGGATATATTTGGATTCATTTGGTTACGACAAGTGTAGCAGTGTAAGGGCCTCTGATTTCTCGAAAATTGATGACACCAACGAATCACTGTCCCTCAATGATTTTCTAAGGTCTTCCCTCTTCGTATATGATTGAGAGTCGAGGAGAAAATTGACCCCTTTGAGCTGCACACCAAAAGCAGAACCTGCATCAAGCCCAAGTTTTGAGTGCAAAGCTTGCTGTTCTTCATGCTGAGAAAGCGATCCTGCAAGACCTACGTGTATTTTAGATTTTAGATGCTTCCGTGGCTTCAAAGAGCTGTGTCACTGCGTCATGGCTTGAGGAGGCCAATGCCTTCAATTTCTTCAATCTTTGTGAAACGCAGCCCAGATCGGCACGGAGTTTGCTGCCTGATTCTCAGGCAACGGCCATGTCGACTCTACAGATGGAAAGAAAGCCTGGTGTGGCTGCTGCGGGGCCAAGGTTGGGCTCTTTGAAGCACATTGATCAGACCGGTTGGCTGTTCCACTATATCACTCCACTATGTCCGAAGTTGCAAACCGCAATTGAAAGCACATTTGCGCTTGCATGTTCAAATGCAAGAGATGTGCACACTCACACATACCCAAATTCCACCCAGAAAAGCCGCCTCTCCCAATGCTAGTTGTTCCTTCGCGGTCGCATCCAGTGCGGCAAATAGATTCCCATCAATGAAAAGAGATCTATTTGAGCAATGTGCATACGTCTATCTGCACTAATCACATCTTGCACAGGCATCAGCTGATTTCTCGCAAAGAAGCCAGCAAGATCCATATCCATGTGCGAAACGTGACTTCAGCGCATTTGATTTGACTGTTGTACTCATTGCATTAACACGTTGGTATGCATATTATGCTCTTGTGAAAGTTACACGTACACGTACACTTCTTCACAAAGGCCAAGGGAATGTCTGTGTTGCATGTCAAATGTCACTCCTGTCGCAACGAAGTTCGGGCCTGGACAACTCAAAGTGAACACATGCGAAATGAATGATACTCGATGGGATAACATGGTGCAGCAGCTTCAACGTCTCTTTTACCGCTCTGTGTATATATATATATATATAGTCTATATAAATATAATATATATATATATATGTATATATATGTACAGTACTTCTATGATGGTTCTGCCACATCCCATCCGTGTTCTTGCTCTTTCAAATATCACCAGGCAAACACCTCCAGTCAGTCAACATGTTTTTCATTGTCTTGATGTATTCAATGTATTCTCCTGCCAATCTATCCCAAAATCAGCTTGGAAATTCCTGTAACCTCATCTTGCTGATGCATCTGCTGGGCCACTGGCTGCGATGGGTGGTGATTCTGGCACGCCAGGTGCACCTTGACTGCTCATAAGTGCTTGTCCACATCAGGAAAAGATATGCTGAGGATTGCTGAGGAATCTAAAAACTGACTCACCCTTTGCAACATTCGTATCACCTCATCCCAATATTATCAATATTGCTCTTACAATCTTACAGATCTTACAGCCCAAGTTGAGTACGATCTTTCCAGCCCTGACCAACTCCTTGATCTAGGGCGAGGGCTGCCAAAGTCTGGAAGTTCCTAGCAAGAAACGAAGCCACGGCACAGGCAGTGCAGGTTGCCGTGCTCTCACAAATCGTACATAAGAGGGAGGAATCGAAGGTATATTGTTGTCCGAATATGTCCGAATCGGATTCTGACACTCTTAGAAGTCATGTAAGAACTGTTCCTGCTATCCTGAGTTCTGTATGTTGCCTGGATGATCATGCACTCCTGTGTCTACTCTTTCCACTTGATTTTGCATGGGGTAAGGTGGAGGTTTGGATTCAGATTCTGCTAAACATGTAAGATTGTTTGTGTCAAGTTCTATGATTCTGCAGCTGAATGCGTCCTGAGGGCATTCATTAAGCTGTGGAGTCCAGACTGGGTATCTGCAACTTCCGAGTTCTTACATGTTCATGCAGACTCGGCAGCTCATGCAGAACGGTCCAGCCACTGAAGCACAGTGCCACATGGGGAAGGGGCACCTGCCAGTCAGGCACATGACCAAGAAGATCTCTGAATGAAACTGCGATGTGATAGTACAATAGAAATCAATAGGAAATATATATAGATGGAAATAGGTTACCAGGTTACCATCCTATCATGTCTTCATTGCAGTGGCGTTTTTGGTTCCTGTCTGTGCTAGCCTCAGACCACAAGTCAACAAATGTCGACATGTTTTGTTTCAGTGAAACATTCAGCAGCATTCGCACAGATTGGTCCCTGCCTTTGAGCGGCCTAGCAGCCACCATGCCTGCGCCAGTGTCCAAGCAATAGATCTCGCTTCAGTGCAAGTCCCCCTCCAATAGAAAAGGCAAGTGGCCAATACCATGAGACACGCACCGAAATTAGACAAGGCAATTCTCGGGCAAATATGAGTCGATGATCTTGATCCAAGATTGCGATGGAAAGAAATTGTCGTAGCAGAGGCAGTACATGCCTGTAGAATGGTCCGCTTTGCAACCATCATACAACCATCATCACCCAGATGGAGATAACTCCCACCTCCAGCCGCGCAGCAATGTGGGGCCTCATCGATGGGCCACCTAGGCAGCGACTGGCTGAAAGTTTCAACTGGACCTCTGCCATTTTTTTTTTGTCAACACGCAAAACTGGCTGCTGATTCAGGGGTAAGTTGAAAGACATGCAAACACGAGCTTGCCTTAATGCCTCGAATTGTCATGTCCATCAAAAAATCATCCCCCAAAGAAGTACCAGAATGATTCAAAATGATCCGAAACGAGTCATTTTCGCCAGCCTAACCTTCGCGTCCCAGCAAAGTTAGACGCTGTTTCTCCTAAAGCCAAAATCGTTTTCCTTGCAGCAAAGCTGCGAGGTTGTCACCTCCGTTGGATGCGCTCCAAGGGATGAAAGCAAGAGCCTCCACAGCTTGGAGACAATGAACCAAAGAGTCTTCGCGTCAAATGCAGAGCCACAGTCCTTGAGAAAATCCTCACAGCATCTTCACTCAAAGATGGCCAGGCCTCTTAGAGCCATACCTATCTATCTCCACCTGTGGCGTTGGCAGTGCTTTTCATGTTGCTAACAGTGACAGATGCCAAATCAACCAAGATGCATCTCTAATCATCTCTCTTGTTCATTTCAAAACCAGAAACACAGATCATTGTTTGACCTGCTCTGTGTGGCTCTCTCGCAGAGCCACGTGTTTTAAAGATGTGGTCGGAGAACCATATATACAGTCATCTTCATTGCGAGCCAGTGCGATATGAGGATTCGGACCATTTCGGACCCCAAGCTTTAGATGCTTCGGGCATGGCAGGCCATTTTGATGGCTGCCATTGAAATCATGGTCATATCGTTGGCATCAATCACCTTTCGATCAACGTATATTTATGGCCCATACTGGAGCAAAATGCAACGGGTTTTTCTGGTTTGGCACTCTCGCCTGTTCGCACTGGCGTCGTTCTACGTCAATGATATGGCAAGTCTGATGGTCGCACACGACAAGCCTTCGCAGCTCTACACCGCCAGGAATCGCCAGGACCGAAGGGGGACTGAACTGAAGATGACTGACCACCCCTAGTCTGCAAAGCTACGCCTGTAACTGTAACAGCAGTTGAAACAACTTGAAATGACTTCAGTAGGCAAAGCATCAAACTGACCTGGGCTGAGAAGTCGATTCCTTTGTTTCAACATGATGGCATGGTCGACAAACGGTTTGAGGCGTCTCAGGATTGAGTAGATTGTGATACGAGGAACAAGGACCCTTTCCACGATTTCTCCCACTTGAATCAACTCTAAAGCCTTACCTTAAAATATGTTGGAAACACAGAACCAACTTTGACCTGCCAGTTTCTGAAGTCGACGAGGGCAAGAAGGGGCCCAGCCTGAGCATTGTCATCAGTAGACAGTTTCAACGGCAAACCTTTTTTGAGAATTGAGTAAAGCGCAGCAAATGAAGAACAAACAAACATCCCACTCTCTTCTCTCTTGATGTCTCTTCCAAGTCTTATCTCGTCACTTCGGAGCTCTTGGCCTTCCTGGACCCTGGGTGCACAGACGTCGTTGTGGGGCCACCTAGCTCTGTCACCTCAATGTCTAGGAGAGCCAAACAATGCAAACTCCCTGCTGTTGAAGGCTTCCTGCGGTTCACTATCAGAAGAGACCAAAATGAAGCCTGACACGACATTTTTCGGGGATGAGACTCGCGATGTATTGGAGTGGTCTTGGAATGTCTTGGATTCTTTCAATGCGCGGCTGGAGATTTGAATGTGGCATGTCCGGTCAATCCTGGTGTTCAATCATCTAACATCTGACTGTCTAAACTATTCTAAACTGCCGACCTGTATCCTGGCTCAACTTTTCTTGCAAAAAAAAAACACATAAGTTTGTCCATTTGCAAGTTGTTTGTTCGCAGTAAGGCGGAGTGACATAGACAAGGGATGACAAGGGGGAGTGATGCTGCAACGTGCTGCAACATGCTGCAACAGTAGAGTCAGGCAAGGTCGATAAGTCGCAGGACTTTCAGAAGCGCTCCTGCAACACCTTCCTGACAGCTATCACCAGAGTGCTTTTTCTTATTTTTCATGCCACTCTATGGATATATTCTGAGCATTTCTGAGCTCTTTATGCGATGGCGTCATGTATATCATGGAAAATCGAACGGAAACTCCAAGCCAAAGATCCTAATCATTCCAAAGCACCTCTCATAACATAATTTTCAGGATTTTTAAGGTGCGCACTGGAGGCACCACCATTGCAACCTGCGCTGCGCCGCGCCCTGAGGTGCAGGTGACCGCAACTCACCAAGATCTCAAAACCATTTCTGGACGGGTTCTGACCATGGAACTTGCTCAGTAGCTTGAATACAAGATAATACAAGTTCAATTTTGAAGACACAGAGACATTGTCTGAGTATGTCGGAGTACTCTAATCTTTCACCTTGCCTATCAGATCCTATCAGCTACTTGCCACTTTGCAATTCTGAAATATTCTGAAGCTGCTGGCCACTGCTGGCCACTGCTGACCACTGGCTGAAGAGTCGCTGAGTGTCCCAAACGCAAGCGCTGCACAAAGCGCTGCCGTCGTGTCCAGGTTGCCATCCGAAAGACTGGATCGCCTCAGGAGTCAGCGAGTTGAACCGAGTTGAACCTCGTTGAAACAAATGGCAGTGTGTCAAAACCTTGTACCCGTGGTGAACATCAAAATAGCTGGTAAATGGATGTTCATCCCCCTAAATATGGTATTAATAGGTATTGATCCATACCCAAATTTAACCAGGTTATACCAGGTTCAGATCGCAAGAATATCTTCCAAGGCACCCGACCTTCTGACAGAAAATGCATGAAAATGCATGATCATGAAAACATGTGAAAATACATTTAAAAAATAGCTCCAATACTTCCTCCAATGGGCAGTGACACTTTCATATGACCTGCAATTTACCCGATTCAATACTATTGAGAACTTATATCCCCTGCCACCAACGCTTCGGACCTTCAAAGGGTATCCTTTCCGTGCAACCTGAACAGCTGCATATTTCTCAGTGGTTCTTGTAGTCTTCAAAATGCTTCATGCACAGCAAAATGTGGCTCTCAACCTTCTCGAAACCTTCTCAAACCTTCTGATACCTGTTTGAAAGTGTGAAATGAGACCAGGTTTGCAGGGACTCTGCACTTCTCCGCACCATTTGAAACCATGCCTCCAGCACGAGCGCCTTGCACCAAGATAAGCCACAAAGGAAAAAGCCATGGAAACCGTCACACTTTCAGAGAAATATAATTTGAAGTGAGGGGACAGCCATTCTGGCAGACAAATGTCCTTGCATTCCTTTTTTTGCATCATATTTCTGAACGGATGCTGTGAAATGGGAGGCTACCAGTACTTTCTGACTGTAGGTTTTGTGTGCCTGGGGAAATAGGATTACGGAGTGGAAGAAAGAGGCCACTGAAGCAAGTTCCTTTACGCAAGGGTTCTCCAAAATCAGCGTTCATGTCGAAAATATTGGAAAATCACTTCCAAATATTTCCAAATGCGTTCCATGGCGAGACAGCTGATACAACGCGCCTAGACACTGCCAGAGCTTTTCCTGGCGCATCCATCGATAAAGTCCTACTTCTACTCGCTTAAACTTGTTCAAGCTGATTTTAAAAAAATGTGATGGACATGTGACGGACATGTGATAAACTTGGACTGCTTGTCCAAATGTCGCAACTTCGTCATCTGAAGGTCTCATGGCCAAAAATGGCACAGCTCAATGTATCTTGGTGCTGGTGGTGCTGGTGGTGCTCCAGGACCTGTGCAGCGCAAGTCTCCGCAACCCTTCCCGCCTCGGAGCCTGTGCCCAGCAATGCTCCTGGAGCTGCGGTCTGATTTTCTCTGGTGGCCAAGGAAACCGGTCGAATGGACCCAACCCCAATGAAATTCAAATGCTCCAAAATGCTCCAAACATGTTTTACCTGTGCCAATCCCACAAAAACATTATAAAAGTTCATAGGCCAAATGCCAATATCGTCGCAGGCAAGCCCATACATATGATCACACTAGACGACGGATGGCCCGAGAGCGTAGAGGAGCAGGGTCTTCTCTTGTTAGTATGGAGACACAATTTTACAAACAATATATGAAAGATGTGTTATAGGCAGTCGAGAAGAGGAGTAGCAAG
>Ga0126342_10005609_pt1 | contig 21978 bp, 26 predicted proteins | sample Cyp1metagenome_FD_92528 | JGI IMG/M metagenome (GOLD analysis project Ga0126342, IMG submission 92528) | Coral microbial communities from Lord Howe Island, Old Settlement Bay, Australia - Cyphastrea 1 metagenome | ecosystem: Host-associated > Invertebrates > Cnidaria > Coral ... | reverse complement strand
TCTCATCTGGCCAGCTGGCTCCGCACCCGCCGCTTTAGCGAGCCTACTTTTCGACCCTCCGGAGCCACAAATCATTGGAAAAACACAGTGAATCGCGACTTTCCTATCTTTTCGCGCATCTACTTCTTCTTTCTTCTGATCTTTTCTCTTCTGACTCTTCTCACCTCTGCTTTTCAACTGTCCATATTGTCGGAAGTTTCACTTCTAAACTTCCTTCGATGATTTTGATAAGTCGAAAGATCATATGGTGAAGAAAGATGATCATCCAAAATAGTAACCACTTTGGTCCATCCGAACGAGGAAACCGGCGCGGTGTTTCCCACCAAGGTCGGCTTTTCCGAAAACTCAAGAAACCCAAGGCAGGATGGAGATGGCGTAGATTTTCTATCTTGGTTTGTGATGGGATGATATACAACCCTTGGAAGACCATTGTTTTTTAAGAGCAATTTTGAATTCCATATTAATTAGAATTACGGGGTGGATACTGGATACCCATCAAACATCATCAAACCCAGTTTGCAGGCGGGGGATACACATCTCGAACTTGTTTTTGCAGGCTGACAGAAATATGTGTCATAGAATTGATTCATAAATGCTGCTGTCAACCATGCATAGAGTTGCAGTGTGTGTGGTTTGGAACCTGTTGAATTTCCATCTCTTCTTAATATACTTGGGAAAATTATCCTAGTTAGGCTATATAAGCATGTCATTTGCTGAAGGAAAGCCGGCAATATGCTTAGCCTCCATCTCCATGATATGCTTTTGCTTCAAACCTGTTTCCTCACAACACCAGATACTGTAGTATATTCTACCCATGGGACGTGCACCAGCGTCGGGTAAGTTTGCTGGCCTACAGGAAAAAACATATGGCTAGTGACTTAAGATCTGATTTCCTTGCTCTCAACAGATGGGAAATGTTGATTATTTCTATATATCCAATGTTTTAGATCATTTTCACGCAGGTGGCTCAGCCATTATTTCTTAAGCGGGGCATCTAAAGTTCATTATATAAAGTTCTAAATCCTCATCGCGCGGCTGCTTCAAATCTTGAAAATATTGTTCTCTTCATGCAATTTTGGTTCATGAGTTTAACACTTTTAATGTCTCAATCTCACGTTGTTGGCTTAAGAAACACTGGATGGATAATCATGGCAAAATCCCATACTCTTGCAGTGAAGTGCTTCACTGCACAGTTTGCTGATAAAGCTTCCATTTTTCATATTCACATATTCTTGAATGAATACGCCTTATCTTATTTTGCTTATGAAATCGTATGGAACCCCCAGTCTATTACATCTCCAAGTGTTTTTTTTTGTGATTCTCCTGAAAATGCTATTTCAATCGGCCAAATCACTCACGTTTGATCATCTTTGTTGCTGAAAAAATCATGGCTGTGCCGGTGAAAGCAGGCGCCCAACGAAGCTTTCCATCCCCCAGAGCGGGTCGAGCGAGTTGAGCGCTTCGCGCCGCCCTTCGCCAAGGACGGGTAGGGATGACTTTTCACCCAAATTTTGGGTGAATTTCATCACGACCGAAGCCTGTTCGAAGCCTGGAAATCATCCCCAAATTAGTGGCCGAACTATTCAGGTTAATGGAATATTCTGATTTACACGGAAAATTGGGACATTTTCTGAACTTACCATGTTGGGAATTCGCCATCTGCAACAATTGGTGATGAATATTTAAGCATCAAACTTAGGGAGTCAACCATTGAGGGGATCGTTCCAGTAACTTGATGATGGATCATCCAAGAAATGGTATCCATGGTTCGTGTTCGTTGGTTTCACCAGATAGAAATTGGATTACTAGATCAATGGAGAACTTATTAAGTGGGCAAAGTAGAATACTTCCGCAAGTAGTGGGGACTGAGGCAACAATGGGACGGCATGGGCACCTAGCAGCAGTAATTAGTGGTGCCAGGTAGCGACTCAACATAGAGAGTCAATAGATAAAAAGAATGTAGACAAGAACATAACCCATGATGAGTCCTAATGAAATTATCAGGGTGATCACATTTTGAATCGGTACTATCTATGTTGATATATATAGTTGGCAGCAGAATTATTTCGAGCGAAGTTCAGAAAGACCAAGATTGCTTCACAGCAACGAAAAACGGGTGATCAATTCAGGTTTGATCTACTCTTCCAGGGTACTTGGTGGCTCATCCCACTTAGTAAGTGGGTTATAACCCCAGTGATTTACATGGGATAAGTAGGGTTAATCCACTGAAATCACTGGGGTTACAACCTACTTACTAAGTGGGATGAGCCATCAAGTAGCCTCCACTAAACATGTGGAAAACCCAGCATTTGTCGATGAGCTTTTGAAGGGGAAACCATGGGCTTTCCACATCGATGAGGAGACGCACAAAGGTCTCTCCGCTTTTGAGGACATGGATCGTGGATATCTCGGGGGGAAACCGCTGAGATGGATAGTTTATGATAGTTTACATTCTGGTTGGGGGATTCAAAATTTTGATATATTGACTATTGAACTTTTGCAAACCATTGGATTAGCCCTTAAAAACCATTAAGATCCGATTGGCGGGACAAACAAACATTGTTTTTCAACCATACGAAAAGGATGATTGGTTGAGATGACTATATAATATGTTTGTTTTTTTTCTTGAATGGATTAAAGTGATTAGAGCCACCGACCAGATCTAGTACTCGACGATTTTGCTATAGATAGGCATCTACCGTATACCAAAACCAGCATTTTTTGGCAGGCTATCCAAGAGTGGCCACGGCCAGCATGTTTGAGGATTCTATTGCCTTTAAGCGCTTTGTATTGTCCTCTATGGCCGCATTTATCAAACATATCCTATCCTATCATATCATATCATGTGATATCATATCATATCATATCATATCATATCATACCATATCTATCCTATCATGTCATATAATATCATATATCATATCATAGCATGGCATAGCATGGCATAGCATAGTATACCACATCAGATCACATATATCACGATGTTTATATATACAGACATTTACAATATTGTATATATATATATATGTATATTAATAATAGATCATTTATATATCTAGACATATTATGATATAAATATACACTATACATATCCAATCACTTCAGTTGGATCACAATGTAAGAACTATCTACCTGCTTCACTTCCCTGCCTCAAACAAGAACGGAGGAACGGAGGCATGGTAGATCTCAGTGTGAAGACCCTTTGGTAGTTTGTTACATGGCTATGCAAGCCGTTCGATGATTTACCCGTTAAACATGTGAAGTTCCATGTTCAGCTATGTTAAATTTAGGTTTCATTTTCATTGTCAATAATTCAGATGTTTCATCTCTTTATGGCTATGGCTCAAAACTATTGGCCCTCCAAAAGAGAGCTCGTTTAAAACTTGAGTGACAGTCCTGCGGACGCCATGTGAGACGTATCCGGACAAGTTGTTTATCCATGAACAATTGAACAACCACATTAACATATGTTAACATATGTTAACTACATATTAACTGAGGTTTATCCAACTACATCCCCAATATGCCAATATATCCAAAAAATATATGCCCATTCTATCCATTAGTATCATCCCCCCAAGAAGATGATGCTGACATGATGCGACTTCTGTCCCATGTAATCGTGCCACTGGGATACCAGTTTATCATGTTATCATCACGTTATCAACATACATCCCACCACTGGGTGTGTATATAATCTGTATAGAGAAGACTTATGATACACCAAAAAATTATGTGAAAATCATTGAACATATATATTACATATATGACATCTGATATTTCTGTTGATGTTCCGGCAGCTTCATGGGGCCCACTGCTTCGCGATCCATGTGGGCGGGGAGCCCCTGAGCTGGGAGCTGGGACTCAACATGATTTTAAGCGACAGAAACGATGGAAAACCAAGAACTTTTTGTTATTGATTCACACTTGGATACACTTGGGATTCTTCACTTGAATTAGAAAAAGGAGGGATTTACATTTTAATTATAATTTAACATATTTAACCAAGAACCATTGTGATTTGACAGAGAAGCACACTGATTCAATTGATTTAATCAAACACACAGGGATTTAACCACCTTGGGTAATCTGATACTTTAAGCTTTTGCCAGTTTGATTGGAATGTCTTCCAGCCAAATACTAAATCTTTGCAATGAATCAAAACTTGGCAATGTTTACGTGGGAATTTACCGACCACATGTAATAAGTTTATTAAGCATCATCCTGTTTCTTGATTTGTTGTTTCAGGGTTCCAAACCTGTTATATCCATTCGTTGGAAATCAGTTTGCCACATCTTGGGTCTTGAGTTCCTTCAACTAACTTCGATTTTGGTTGGTTTTGCGGCTTGGTCTTGGGGGTATAGCCATGATTACACAATGGTAACTGCGGGCCACCACCTTGTCTTTTCCATTTCCCAATCTGGGTTTTAGCTGAAAATGTGGTATTCCATAAGTTTGATGGTGAATCATCATTTTCCCTAAGGGATCCGCGCTAATTTTGAGGTATCCTCCAGTATCCTCCGTTTTCAGATCCAAGAACTATATATTGTTGGTTTATATCCCCATGAAAAATCCGCATCGCATGCCCATAAAATGGGAAGTGCATCATCATTTCCCCAATTTGGGGGGGTTTCCTCAAATGAGGCTACCCCAAGCTCGCTGGATTGTTAATGGAAAATCCCAATCTAAAATGGTAAAATGGATGATTTCGAGGTACCCCCATTTCAGGAAACCTCCATATGTACCCTGCCAGGCCTATCCATCCGCCAAACGCCAGAAGTGTGCTGCAGTAGGCCGGGCCGGGCGGGTTGTGGAGCTGCGGGTTGTCGTTGAAGGCGAGGAAAATTTGGATGTATTGGGGATATAATGGGAGTATTTTGTGGGATATTTATGGGGTGTATTGGGTATGTTTTATGGGATATAACATGATATAACCCATGATATAACCAACCATATCAGGCATCATGATGATTTTAGGCAACAAGAACCGAGGTTTCGCCAACAAAAGCGGCCTTACACACTTGTTTTACGCACAATTGTATCATAATAAACACAGTTCTGGCGTAATTATTCTTGCAATCCGTTTGCACGGTGGTTATAATTAATTATACACAATGATCGATTTATAATTGTATGTATATATATTTATATATGCATTCATATAATACATAGATAGGACATTATAGGAACATGGAGAGAGAGAGAGAGAGAGAGAGAGAGAGAAAGAGAGAGAGAGAGTCCTACACATATCTTCACATCCTTTCTCGCTCATGGTCTCATTTCGGTACGGCTTCCCGGAGCATAACTGGGGCCGCCCAGTACCACGGCAGGTTGCAACTTTCAAGTCACGTGGCATGCGACGCATTGCTGCAGTGACTTGGCCTTCCTCGGTGTGAACAGATCCTCCCATCAAGGGACACTGGGAGGAAATCCGTTGTAGATCGGCGTCATCGAACTTAGAGCTGGGAAAACCACTGAAGCGGTGGATTTCCATGATTTTCCAGTAGGCATGTTTGATGAAGATTGAACGCCTCTGAGCTTGAACCTGGATTTTGAAATGGCAGTGACCGCCAATAAATAATAATAAATATAAGAATTGTAGCGGAAAACGAGGACACCATGAATCTTGTCCATTTGACATAGACGGACCAAAGCTCCGATATGAAACACGGCACTGCAAAGGTCTCCGAATATATATCTGGTTGGTGGTTTGGAACATTTTTTGTATTTTCCACAATATATGGGATAATCCTTCCCATTGACTTTCATATTTTTCAGAGGGGTAGGTATACCACCAACCATATATATATATAGATATATATAGACATATATATATAGACATATATATATAGACATATATATATAGATATGTATATATAGACATATATATAGATATGTATATATAGTTATATATATATAGATATATATATAATTATGTATATATATATAAATAATCAACAACCTTATCCCAGGCCCATCCCATGACATCCACTTGGCAACTTCCAAATACCCAGGCGCCTGTGCCAGTGGCGCCCCTCATGGGCCGCGCTGTGAAAAGCTAGAGATGCCCAAGCGCTGTGCCACCGAGGCGCCATTTCAACGAATAGGAGATTGAGGAAATTGAAGAGATATAAAACAATGGGGGCATAATTGTGGGATTATATATATAATATACACATCTCAGAGTGTATTTGGAGTGCTAGGGTTTATATACGTATATTATATATACTGTATAAATATATATATATGCACATACAGAATACGGATATACATCTGATACAAATCCATGTATGTTGTGGAATTATTTGCGTATACATACATATGAACATGTATACATCTGTATATATAATTATAATATATATATATACATATACTGGCAGATAGATATGTATAACCCTTTGGAGATGTCCCCGGCGGATTAAGTACCTATTTTAGTACTGTAATGGTTGTCCATACCCATCCGTGCACGGGACGTCTGGAAACGGGGAGTCCTGGCTGTGGCAAAGCCTCCTGTAAATTAACATAAACCCTGCCAAATAGGGGGGTTGGAAGATTACTTTTCACTAACAATTACTTATTTCAGGTCTATGTTAATCTGGTGGAGGGTTTCACTGCTCCACAAAGATTCTTCATGATTAATGGCTAGTGATTGCTGATGGACAACTGGGGAATGAAGACGTGCAAATTTCCCCGGAGAGTGAATGGTTAGTTGGAATAAATTATGGGAGTACTACTGTGATTCATGGGTACCCTCTGGTAAACTAACATAGCTATGGAAAATCACCATTTTTAATGGGAAAATCCACTATTAACGGTCATTTTCAATAGCTACGTTAAATTACCAGAGGGTACTATTGTGATTTTCATGGCTATTCAATGATTTTTCTCCCTCTAACTAGCAGCATGGACCCTGCCATGAGCTGCGGTTGTAAGACTTTCTTGAAATTGGGATGAACGGTTTTCATGTTCCATATCCACCTGACTATTTGTTCTTTATTCTGGTTATTGCACAGGTCAATAACCATGCTCTTTTTCCAAGACAAGACTCATTTTGTTCCATATTAGATTGAGTGTTGGTAAGTTGCATAAATGCACAGGGTTTTATTAGGTTTTTTTTGGTACACACAACTCAAGATTTGATCATGTAATCAACCATTGAATCCACACAACTAGGGCATAAGGATCGTAGGAACTTAAAACTACAACAATGTGTCATTTGCGTCAGCCTCTGAAACATGGCACCATGGTAGCAGAACTTGGATATGGAAAATCAGATTCAAACTCCATAGGGAGGCAGATGGAGAATCCTTAGCAATCTGGGGATCAATCGCGAAAACCAGACGAAATCTTCAGCAGATACTTCTGACTTCTGACATGAAGAGAAAGTCAAATTTCAAGTATTATGTGTGCAGTTTTCTTCTGGTTGGTGGTTTGGAACATTTTTTATTTTTCCATATATTGGGAATAATCATCCCAATTGACTTTCATATTTTTCAGAGGGTTGGCTCAACCACCAACCAGTCTTCTTAGGATGACTTTGTTTGAAAATCTGGCATCCCATCGCAACCCCTGGTGAATCATAATTTTCCGTATTGAAGTTATATACCATAAACTGTAGGTGAATTCTCATGTGCTCCTAATATATTGTTCTTTTTTTTATATCCCATCATATACACCTATTGAAATCTATTGAATGCCAAAAAAAATCCCCGGCTTAAATCCTTGGTGACAAAAACCTCCAGATTGTTGCCAAATTCAGACCATGAAATTGATGGTTTTCGCACTTCACCACAATCAATTCTACACCAAATAAACATAAGATATCCCATTGTCACAGTCCCCATTTGTCACTGATAAAACATCACCCTCGTCTAGGCCACCCTCCCATCACGTTTTTCGAGCCCCTTTTCAAGGTGACCTAATACACCTCACGTCGTTCTCCAACCTGGGAATGATGGTATACGGGATAGACCATCTCAATATTTTTGCCAAATGCCCAGAATCATATCCCACTCTCCGGGTATGGTTTGTTTGCACCACCCATAATCAAGTTTATCTTCTTGCCAAGCCCTTCATTTATAGATGATTGACGTAATGCCAGGGCTGTGCGTTTGAAGCCACATGGCATCCACAGTATTGCTGCCATGCCTGTGCCGACGGGAAAGGTGCGGGTTGGATTTACTCGTACCAAGTGATTGGTGGGTGAAGTTCACCAACAAAAATGGCGAGTTCAACAAGAACTTTGAAGGATTATTTAAGGAGTGAACATGAGGAATTCAGCAGTTTTCGTAGTTTTTCCATGGGTCAAAGTTGTTTTTTGGTCAGTTGATGAGTGGCTACTTTGTTTGCCATGAATCGCTACCAGCTGAGCCGAAGGATGTGCCACGGTCATTTGAAAATGTGCAGGTCATGGAGGCAAGTGCGAACAGCGCCTCGCAAGTGCCTTGCTGAGAAGCCTGAGAATGGTGTAGCATGTGTAGCCCCAAAATCCACTGGCTTCATGTTGTTTTTCTTTGGGCTAGACCCCATGTTCAGACACACGACCCTATGACTTCATCTCCAGTAGTTTGGTACGCTATGTCCATGGCACATCATCCGGCGGAATGCAGCCCCAATGATGTAATTACATGGCAGCCGTTTCGGATAGCCTTGGCTTTGTTTGAGCGAAGGGTGGTCACGGTTCATTATCGACCTATGATAGGTACATTAGTTAGTCACGTAAATTGTGCCAGGAATTCCAATACGGCTCTGAAAATGCAACGGACGCCCGTCGGTGCCCCGCTAAAAACAGCCTTTGTTCGATGGGTCTGCAAAGCAACTTATACCTGGCCGGACATACCAATACTATCCAATACTTTTCTCATTAAATGGTCATAGATATTGGGGGTATTCCCAATTTTCAGAGAAAGCCAGCGCTGGGGGTTTCCATAAATGGGGGATCCCCAAAATGATTGATTCATAATGGACCATCCTAATGAAATGGATGATTTAGAGGCTAACCCCCGGTGAACCAGTCACTCCCGGGGGTTGCACATCCAAAAGGACCGATGAGTTGGGCTACACGATAGAGGTAACTCGAGGAGCTTCCACAATCAATTCGTAAACCTTAGTGATAGACTCATTGATTCTTGATAGTTTTTGCAGCATCTGGATATAATAATATATAATTACATGATTTAAATATGTTTTAAATATGTTTTATTTTGCTACATGTTTTTTTTGTATACCTTTTCCACAGGACAAACTCAGCCATGGAACTTCGACGGGATGATCGGTGTCATAACTCAATGGGGTCACCGACTCAAGTGACTCCAGCGACTTGTCGAAAATGTTCAATGGCCATTTCAGGAACCGATTTATTGGAGCTACCGATTCCATATTAATAAGGCCTATTTTTCAGGCACAGTACCTCCATTTTTTTTTGATCCTGGGATTCCCAGTGGAACATGTTGACACAAAAATGGTGTGCTGGGGGATTCTTCCAGCCGGGTTTTCGGTGGAGATCTTTCGAGGTTAAAAAAACCATGGTTTTATTGTGTCAATCGCATTGATTCTGACGAAAGTTATTTTAACCGCCATTATTTGTGGTGTGTATTTCCATTTGTTCTGATTGAAACAGAAAATTAACACCAACATTTGTTGATTATTCAGCAATATTTAATTTAACACTGAACCAATTCTTCGGATCAACCATATATTAAAACCACCTTCCATAGATGATGGGGCCCCCAAGATAGCTAAGTTGGTTTATAAGTGGGTTCACTATGGTTTATGGATGTTTATGGTAGATATAACGAACTAGTTAATGGGAATAATAATGGTTTATAAACCAACGTTCACATCACTGGGGGCCCCATCCTGTAGATGATTTAAGCATATTTAAGCCATAGATCCACCCGATTGAAACTGAGGTGCAGACGAAACAGTGCCCCGTCTGAAAACCTCAATTTCACCGCGGAATATCAATGGGTTGGATGAAAAATGCCGGTGAAAAAACATAAGAAATGGATACAAATGGTGGGTTAACCACCAAAATCCACCAAATAAAGGGACTACGGGATGTATTTGTTTGTTTTCTGGACTGGAAATTGGAGTTTCAATGGATTGGTTTATATAAGAGAGAATCTACAGGAAACCACGGTTGTCGGCGATATAGGGTTTTCCTGCAGATTTTCCCATCAAGTCCTAGCATTATGAATTGAATTTCCCTGATGGAAAACACTGATTTCACCATGAAAGTTTGGCGCTTGAGTGCAAAAAAACTAGGACTGAATCAACAAACGACAGATTTTTATCAATGAGAGTGGAATGATTTATCTAGCAAAGAATATATAAGGTTTGATCGGCGCACATAAGGACTGAAAGAAATAGAAGGGTTTCATCAATAATGTGACGATATTGATTCTTAGCCAGTAAATCGCAGAACAGGCGGCATACTCTAAAAATGGCAATAAATCTGGCCAGTAGGATATTTGTTTGGAATTTGATATGAACACACATGACCAGCAAAGATGCAGAATAAATTGAATTAAGCATCAAAAGTTGTCGGATTCATTCACCAACCAGAGAGGGATATACCCTTGACACCCTTGACTTAGAAACCAACGACAACGGGGATTTCTTGATTCAATAGAATGCGATTGATACAAGCAACATAAATACGGAAATAACCTTACATAGTCATTGGCATTGAGACTTTGCAAGGAGAAAATGTGAGAGAGTGCCAAAAGACTTGCGATATGAATCAGTCATAACCAGTTAATATGATTGGTTGCTGATTCTACATTGCCTAGATGATACCAGGCGTCATTTTTTTACAATTTCACGTGTGGACCGCATATTCCTCATGTATATGGATGTAAGCGCAACGGGCAGCAACTCAGCAGAGCTTTCCCATCTTGTGAAGCATTGAAAACCCTTGACCGACCAGCATAGCTGCTTGACTCTTCCTGCAATTCTGATGTTTGTTGTGTTCAATCACTCTGTTTTCATCAGTTACCCTCTGGCTATTTAACATAGCCATGGAAAATGGCCCATTTATAGATGGTTTACCTGGGTTTACCTATTAAAAATGGTGATTTTCCATGGCTATGTTAAATAACCAGATGGTAAATGTCAGTTAAACCAGGTTAAACCCATTGTTTTTTGGGTGCACCTCATCTTGTGACATCTGCCCTCTGGTGAACCCCCAAAGTGCACAACCAGGATCTCTGGGAATTGGTTCAGGTTGAAGGGAACACCTACCCTCTGGTAATTTAACAGTTTGCTATTGAAAATGGTGATTTATAGTGAGTTTTCCCATTAAAAATGGTGGTTTTCCATAGTTATGTAACAGTTTACCAGAGGGTATACATGAAGTGCCAGTTTCATGGCAAGACACTCCGTTAATGCGTGGAAAAATTCTACCTTACAGTCACTCCAATCTCTCTCATCTATCGCTGTCTCTATTTTTTTTGCTGATATCATTAATATCACAACTTGCAAGTTCCATGTTTCTGGATCATGTCGCGACCCCATGTCGCGACTTGGCCTCAGTACTGGTTAGAAAAAACGGGTAATTAATCTAACATACTCTAACTGACTCTAACTATCCCAAAATAGCCTTCTTTCAGATTAGTGAATTGTTCTAACTCAGGCAGATACCATCGATGGTATCCCGAGAATCATGAAAAACATTCTGAATTCTATCCTCATCATGTCCCGATGACATGCTCATTGTATCCCGCATGTTTATTTGGTAAAATCACATTTAATGGTACTGTCCGACGTAATCAAACAATATCAAACATAACATAACTGGACATTTACTTCGACATCTGGATAAATTGGCCAGTTTGATTTATAGTAGCCATTATTTTTCTAATGGAACTGTCATTAGTTAATTGATAAAATAATCATTATTACTGGACATAAATAACTGTTATGAACAGTTCCATTATATAACTGCAAGTTCATAACATTTGGACATCCTTCATTTACTTCGATGATGGAATCCTGCTAGCCATCTGGTCTCTTCAGGCGACGGGCGGGATCGACAGATCAAGGTGAGCCACCGAACGTTTGGAACCAATCGTTGGCGAATCAAAGGTAAGGGCTATGGGTATTAATCAGCACAAAAAAGGGGATAGGTGGGGTTCAGATGGTTTGAAGATTGTTTAGAGAACTGGTGAAAACCCCATTTACACTTGATATCACTTGATTTAGCGATCAGCAATGGGATTTAACCAACAGACATTGATGAATCGTTTGGGGGGTTGGACACCAAACATCGTGTGAAGCCAACAAAAACAAAGATTCAATCAAGCAGAAAAGGGCATGTCACCTACAAATATCCGTTCAACCACAAACAAGGTAAATACAACATGGATACATGATGGTTGGGCTACGTTTGTTTGATCCAAGTAGCTTGTACGTGGTTGAGCAGTTTATACACCCACATTGTATGGCTATTAACCCACCAGTGCAGTATGTCAGATGGGAGAGTTTCTGATGATGTCCCACCTCGGTGTTGCATTTGACACTTGGTGGTTCCACCACTTGTGTGAGTTACCCTCTGGTAAACTAACATAACTATAGAAAATCACCATTTTCAATGGGAAAATCCACTATTTCTATGGTCATTTTCAATAGCTATGTTAAATTACCAGAGGGTACTGTACAACGGGTTAGTCCAGTCGATTGGAGGTATAACCAACTTACTCAGAGAATTATGCACCTTTTGTGTCAAAGATATGATCTAAGTGGGGAAATGGAACTTATATATCATATGTGGATTAGATCAAATATACCATATCTTTTAGGATGCTACTCATATATACCATATACCATATATAGATACCATATCTATAGGATCGATTGAAATGATACTCATGGCAGTGCCACGATCGAAAGTTGGATATGGAACATGGGGATGACCTCCTTCTGAAACCCCCGTGGTGATTCACCATGGCACGAATGGGAAATTTCGATGATCTGCTTGGTGGTGACTGGAACAATCATAGTGGTTTCCCAATTAATAGTGGTTAATAGTGGTTAATAATGGTTAATGAAATATCTGGTTGGTGGTGACTGGAACCATGGAATTTTATGACTTTCCATATATTGGGAATGTCATCATCCCAACTGACGAACTCATATTTTTCAGAGGGGTTGAAACCACCAACCAGTATATATAAATATACAAACCTGATATAAATCAAGGCCGAGAGGTGGAGGGTCAGTGGGTGGCGAATGCCTTTCTTGGGTTTTACCAAAGTTTTACCAACAAAAATGCTGACAGAATTAAGAAGACTGGAGGATTTACAGGGAGAAACAGGAAATCACGAGCACAAATGGTGAAGATCTACAGTATATAATATAATATATAATATTATTAATATTATTATTATTGTTTATATTTTTATCATCATCATCATCATCATCATCATCATGTATATAGGCAATCAGACTGATGAAGGGTAGTCTACTACTCTTCCCTTACAGCTTTGTTCAGGGGTCAGCGTATCTAAGATCAAGCATGATCTGGGTAAATGAGGGATATTCGGGTACTTGGACAGAGGTAGTTGTGAGTGCCCCATTTGAAGATAGGATAGCTAGGCTAGGTTGGATTATAACCAGCTTTAACTGGGGTGTATTTCATGTAAAAAAACGAACAAATTATATATTTATATGGGGTAACATCAACCAATACATATTTCACTGGGGGTTCCTTCCTGTATGGAACTGAATGAACACCAGAAGCGCACTTCTGTCTACCACGTCCTCCTCCGCAATCTGCGAAAGGTTCTATTTGCCTGGCCGCCAACTGCTAGCAGAATGCAAACCCAATGTTCCTCAGATGCATCTGATGTGATGATTACCATTAGCAGTTTTTTCCGCATTGCTGAAACATGTAGATCATTAAATGGTGAATACATATGGGCCAAAGGGGGGATGAACATCAACACCAGCTGGATCCATGTTTAAAGAAAATCGTCAACTTGCCCCCAAGTAACGTGAAGACCCTGCCGAAATGGCTTTGGAAGACTACAACTCTTGGGTTGTGGAAAAAAATTACGACTTGGCGTCGAAAATCGGTCCAAACATGTTGGGGGGATGTTGTGTCCCATATAATGAATGGATACCTCTGGTAATTTAACATGGCGAACTTGAAAATCACCATTTTTCATGGGAAAATCCACTATTTCTATGGCCATTTTCAATAGCTACGTTAAATTACCAGAGGGTAACTGAGGTTTTGACATGTTTGATCCATTGGATTGAAGGGGTTCTCATTTTCGAACAAATTTTAATGGGTTATTGGGGGTGCATCCCAGTTGGGAAGTGGGCAGTAATAAGCACATTATACCACAGTTACCTGTGGGTTCTATATAAATAGATAGATAACATAGATAAATAATGATACATATACATTTACCTTGGCCATATTATATATTATTCATATGTATATATACATACCCATTTCACCAGTTTCTTCGTGAAACTCAAATGTTTCAGCGGCTACGTCCTCGTCAGGTGGATCGGGTCACCTTCACGAATCTTCAGTTTGCCGAGGCCGCTCGTTTGTGGCCGACGGACCCAACGGGATGCCCCATGACACAGGTCTGATGAGGAAAAACCCATTGTTTGCGATTTGGGATAGTTTATTATTGAACCCCCAACTAGTTGGTTGTTGAGTTTGGCTTAGTATTGGGTTTACCACATTCAATTTCCTTTCAACTTTCACTTACTTGGCAGTATACGATGTTCATCCATGTTCATTTATAAGTCCGGAGTCCTAGGAAAATTGGCAGTTCATGTCGGGTTTTCCATTTCCAAGCCAAGTGAACAAAGTCTGTTTCACTTTCAGGCTGACCAAACATGTGCGTGGTCACTATGGCCAGGGTCACATCCAATTTCATCTCGGAGGGCAATCCTGTCTCCCTCTTAGATACTTCCAATATGTGGCCCCACGGATTTCTCATATTCACCAAGGTCGCAGAAATGGGGATTCGGCCAACTCCCTCAAGAATCCGTGGGTGGTGAAATTGAACATTCGCAAAAGTAGTTGAGTGGTTAAATTTTGCCCTAATGGTGGATCCCACATTGTATACCATTGCAATATATTGCAATAAATGAAATGTCCATTCAAGCCCTATTAAAACCCTGCGTATGGTGGGCAAGATCCATTAAAATTGATCCATACAGGTACCCATCATTGGTCATGATAATATCAAGATCAGATTGCACACACACATATACGTATGTATATATATATAGAAACGGTGACCCAGTTGTGGAATATCTCCCGCTAATTGGTGGGATAAACATCCCAATGATGATTGCGGTGGGATCGCAAAAAAAAAATCACACATCTCCAAGTATATGGGTATATAAATAGGATGTAATCCAACATTGAATGAGCATTGTTTAAACCACAGTCAATTGATTTTTTTACAGGGTGTGTAGTAGTAATCTACCCAATTAATATTGGGGTCATCATAATTCGCTGGGAATCCCGTTCTTCACCAGCCAAGAATTCATGGATGCCAGGTTGAGTACCCTCTGGTAAACTAACATAACTATGGAAAATCACCATTTTCAATGGGAAAATCCACTATAAATGGCCATTTTCAATAGCTATGTTAAATTACCAGAGGGTAAGTTCATGAATACCCTCGTATTGTTGATGAATTACATTCCCCAAAGATATCCCATTGAATCCCTATCACATACATCCCCATCATTGTTAGGTTTTCCCATGATTGTTGCTACATTCTATGATACCCCCATTATGTTTATGCCTCTTATATCCCAGTTAATCCCCGGCATATCCCCATTGTTGTTTGTATTTTTCTATTGTTTTTGCATTATTGTGTGGTTTGTCCATTAACTTTCATGATTATTGTTTGGTTTTTTATTGTTGTTTCATTATTGTATGGTTGTTCCATTGTTTTTTTCCTTGTATTGTTGATTATATTCTCAAACATATCCCATTCCTGTATATTCCGATGATATCACGATATTGATATTGGTATATTTCCATTTGTATTGGGATATTTCCATTGATATTCCATTGTAATATTCAATCCCAACATCATCATGATCTCCCAATACTGCAATATTACGATATCAACATTGTAACATGGTATTACATATTGCAATATATATTAATATTAAACAATTACAATTAATTGTGATATGACAGTCACGACATTCCAATATTCCATACTGATCTCCCAGCCCCATGGCGTTTCGCTGCAGCATTGCCTGGGCGTTTCGCTTCGCTCAGGCGCAAGTTTGGGGCGTCTCGGTGCCGCTGTGTTTGGATCTGCTGTTGCCATCTGCGGAGCCCCGCAGCTTTCCGTGCTTCGGCGGAGGTTTGGCGCTTTAAATCGTTGGAAACCACACGTTTGGGGATAGTGAGAACACTGGTGAAAAGGGGTCTGAGACCTAGGTTTGAGAGAAAAAATACGTTTCACCGGCAAGGCGGCTGTCATATATTTGCTATAGATTCGTGGTATCCACAGACTTTTGTGATAGAATTATACTTTTCCTTCTGAGGCTTGCAAAGAACCTCATGCAATGACTTGTACGGGCTAAAAACCATAATATAAAAGCACCTGCTGCACCACATGCCACAAAAATGTGTGATTTTTGCATCTTGGAATAGAAGATCAATAGATGGCTAGTGTGATAGAGGTGATTGAGAAATTCTATTGCTACAAAGAATTGATATGATACAGTGGTTTCTTCATGAACTTCCTTTAGTGGTATCATCTCGACACAGAAATATGTGTGTACATATATACATATATATACACATTATATATATAGAGTCATTTGCAATTGCGACAGTTTACTGAAAATAAACATGTAGATGTGCATAGGGATATATGCAGGCATATCTAACACTCCAAATAGAAATGATGGTACGCATGTTACAACTCAAGAATCTGACTACATGACCTGTTTGTCATTTTTACCTTGCAAAGCCTTGTGGGTATGTGGACATTTTTTTCCCCAGCCATACCCTGCAATGAAATTAGTCATGGTCAATGCAAGGAGTGGGTGTGGCCTAAGGTCCGTGGTGCACTTTTACATGTTTGACTCAGTGCTCATTGTATGCCCAAAGAGCTATTTCAACATATTTCAACATCGTGGTGTTCTTGCTTCTTTGAAATTCATCCTTAGATTGGCTTCAGGATCCAAACATACATGATCTAGCCTGCACTTACCATCAAACAGAAGCTATCACTTGATGCAGTGAGGGTAATAATGAAGAAGTTGTGTACATGTCCTGTTTCTCATTCTACACGTAAATCTTATGTTGCAGAGCCTCGTTGGCAGACTAATTTTCAGGATTGAAAAGAGAACGAGAGCGGGAGAGAGGGAGAGAGAGAGAGAGCAGTGTGCCATATGGTTGACTATTAAGGTCAAGTGACCTGTGTTAAGTCAGAGCTAGGTACCTGTGTATCTATGACATTGGCGCGCTTAGTTACTTGCCTAAACACATTGTCGGATCGGATTTTGGAATCGTATATGATCTAGCCTGCAATGAAGCTCAGTTGATGGTGCAGAAACCTCAAGACATAATGGTTGGATGAAGTAAAGGTAAAAGTCATCTCAGGTTTGATGACAATTAAGCTTTGTTACTTGCTTGTTTTTGGTGGTGCCTGTCTGAATTTTGTGAGGTCAGAGTTGCCCAACCTGCACAGGCACCAACAAAAACAAGAAAGAAACCCACCAGATGCGCAAAACATGCACATGCACCAAAACAAAGGCAAACACGAACTTTAGGTGCACTCCTGAGTTGTTTGTTTTGTTGTTTTAGGTGCTTGTGCAGATTTTGTGCATCTGGTGGTTGTGTCTTTCATGAAAAGACCAAGGCTATCCAAGGCTCAATATTTGCGTTCCTTCTAGGTTTCACTGCGCTCAAGTGCATAGAAGACTGGCACTTACAGTGCTTTGTGATGTTTCTCTTTGAAAAATCAATTCCCTGCGTTCCCTCGTTTTCAACCAGAAAAGTGCGCCCAACTCACCAGAAAAGATTGGGACTTTCACCATGAACAATAGAACATTCATGAAAATTCTACCATGAACGAATCAAACTTCACCGTGACAGTGGATTTTACTATGGAAAAAGAACATTTGTTCATAACAAAATGGGATTTTACTATTGAAACACGTGCTTTTCGCCTGCATAGTTTGTGATTTCGCATAGTTTGGCAACAAAGATGTGATTTTTGAGCAGAACCCAAAAAGGACACATAAAGCCCACCGGCAACATGGGGCTTTAACTTTAACCATCCTCTTCATCGGGGTGATAAAAACTGCCTCCTCGCAACAACGGATAAAATGTAGAATCGAACGACAGAAAAAAGTCAGATAGACAGAAGACATGTAGAACATCAATATATCTATATATAATATCATATACTTATATATGATATATGTCAAATGAAATGTCTGAATAGATGTCAAACTCAACGTCACATGCAATGTCAGATAGATTGCCAGAAGCCACATGTCAGATAGAATGCCAAATCAAATGTCAAATTACAAAAGACATGTCAGATAGAATCTCAGAATAAATGTTGCGATAAAATGTCTGAATCTATGAATGTCAGAGTATACGTCAGATAGAATCCTTTGAATATATGTCAGACCAAATGTCAGAACATATGCCAGATTCAAAGTCATACACAGTGTCAGATAGGATGCGTTCAAAAATGTGGAAGTACATGTCAAACTCAATGTCATATGCAATGTCAGATAGAATGCCAAGAAAAGATGTCAGACTAATTGTCAGAATAAATGTCAAACGGAGTGTCAGAACATACATCGGAGTTTTGTGAGATAGAATGCTAGAATATGCACGCCAAATAACATGTCTGAATATTTGTCAGATAGAGTTCCAGATCAGATGCCAGAATATGTGAGGCAATGTCAGATAATATGTCAAAATATATGTCAGATCGAATGCCAGAACAGATATCAGATAAAATGCAAGCATATCTGCCAGATAACTTGTCAGAGAGAATGCGACATAAAATGTTTTAAACAAGTTAGTTGGTGAGGATCACTTGAATTGGAGTGATTTCTCATGAACCATGTGAATCAGATGGGACCTTCAACAACAAAGACCGTTTTCAATGAATGAGCGAGCGAATGATGTCGAGTTTTCTACACATGACGCAGGATCCGTGTTGGCTGTCAAATCCCAGTGATAACATTTGTGCAACTACTGGAACTATCACATTTTTTCATCGATGATTGCCGCAATGACTATATGCATCATGTGCAATGCATATGTTTTTTGAATTTGACATATTCTTATGGATAATTCCAACATGCTTAGATAATAACCAGATGCCTGTAGCATCTCCTGGGAACCATTAGTTACTAGTTTTGCTCATCTCCTGCCAACCGTTTGTTGTGTTCAGGATATCTAAGGTTAATTCCTTTTTTTACAAACAGGTCAAACACCGTTTGTACGCTTACATCTCCTTGTCAACAACGTTTATCGGTACTCTTCTGACAGGTATCCACGGTCAGCCATGCAGCTCGGATTGCTTAGGTGTGTCATCTTTTGTCATGGCGGCAGCTGGCAGCGTGGCAACCACAAACATTTCCTTCACAGTCAGTGGCGCCGCATTGCTGCAGGAATGATGCGCCTGATGCTGGAAGATACGACAGATATGTACACTCATAGATATAACACGCCTGCGGTATATGTTTTTGTTTTTGGGTGTAAATAGATAAAACTATATATATGTTTGTATTTATAGACATAATGACATGTGTTCGCAATATACTGAAACGTTATGGGAACACCCAGTGGTTTCAAGATAGGCCATGAAAGGGCCGCTGACTATGTATGTACAGTATATACATATATCATATATATGTGTACTGTATACATATTTGATTGTATGTATACATATATATATATATGCTCCAGGCCCTGCCACCCCCCCCTTCCCCGCCCCATGGGGTGGATACGCCCCCTTCCCCCTGTGGTAATGGATGTGGTGGTGGGGGGTGGTATACTCCCCCTCCCTGGCTGTGGTGGTGGGGGATGGTAGTTTTGTAAATTGGTAGTCAACAGATATTAGGTGTATAGTATATAGTATTGGGAATTACACACGGGTGTAAATAATGTAGGTGTACAGGTATATAGGCATGCAATGGGTAGTATATCAGGCATGTATTAGGTTATACAAGGTATCTATTAGGTGTGTAGTGTTAGGCATGTAGTGTTAGGTTTTCTGTATGTAATATTTAGTAGTGTTAGGCAAGTATAGTATATGCTTTATACTTATACGACATACATAATTTAAATAAATAAATATATATATATATGTATAAATATATATGGTGTGTATATATATATATATATAAATATGTGCAAATATATATGTATATATATATACTATATGTATATATATATATATGCCCCCATATGAGATCTTGCCCCTTCCCCCCCTGTGGCTGGTAGTGGCCCACCCCCCCACCCCCTCCCCAACCCATGGGGTGGGTGGGGGGAGAGACGGAGGACGGAGGACGGGACCATATATATATATGTACTGTATACATATTTGATTGTATGTGTATATATATATATTGTTCACATATGTACATATACATGTACATGTATATGTATATTTATATGTATACATATATATATATACATACACGTTTTTTTTTTACACATATGTATATATATATATATAAATATTTATATGTATACACTTTACATACATGTATGTATATGTGTATATGTATTTATTGTTTACATACATATATGTATATATATATATAGAGGAATCGTTTACATATATGAATGTAGAAATATGTGTATATATATGTATATATACATATGTATGTATGTATATGTAGATGTATATATATATATATGTTATACACACCCACAAATATATAGATACAACTTTTTCTGTTTGCTGTCAGATCTTTGCTTGAAATAGGATTCGAGATTATTCGAGTCAATAGACATCAAATGTCAACCAACGCAAATGGCGCAAATCTACAAAACAGGTTCCAATGATAAATTCAAATTTAAGTGTACAATTTCCTGGACAAATTACAAGATGAACCGCAGGTTCATGGATACACCCAAATTACCCCTGTTTATGGGGTACTGTACACTATTTTCACACGAGCTGATATTCCTCCTTTGGTACAGTGATGGCTAAGAAGACTACTCCATTTTCAGAAGCACCCAAGAATCATAATATTAGTGGTTTACATTCCCATTGTATCCACATAAAAATATCCATATAATACATCACACACATATTTGCATATATCCACATTTATCACCACTCTGCTTCGTTGTCCCATTTTTTATTGACATTTTCCCTAGTCTTTTGATGACTGTCCCACAGCGACTGGACACGCCGTGGAAAAACGAGGTGACTTTCTTCTCTCCTTGGGCTGGGCCGTCGCGTCCACGTGACTCGGATACCACTTGAGCAGTGTTCAAAAGCCCTGTTGATTGATGATTAGTTCGGGGACTATACTTGCATTGGAACGGGAACAGGATTGCACCTTTCCGATTGCATGACTGGCAGCACCGTATTACGGTCAGCCAGCATATATATATATATATATCAGCATATATATATATATGGAACACCCCTGTTTATGGACAACGTTCTTTGGTAAAAATCAGCTTAACCATGTTCAATTCACTGTACTATTCCATCAAACACCATGAATCATCCTATAAGATCATCCCAAGGCATTGTCTCAATCTTTCATCGGATCTCAAGTTGCTACTCCCAATCTCCTTCACATAGGGTTTCCTAAAATGAAGGTACCTCCAAATCATCCATTTCAATAGGATTTTCCATTATCTTGGCGCTGATTTAAGCCCTTGCCACCTTTTACCATTTTGATTTTGGTGATGATACTTTTTAAATCTCAACAAAAATCAAAAAACACAAAATATGAAGGTCAACATTTTCCACAAATAGC
>Ga0126342_10005608_pt1 | contig 21982 bp, 20 predicted proteins | sample Cyp1metagenome_FD_92528 | JGI IMG/M metagenome (GOLD analysis project Ga0126342, IMG submission 92528) | Coral microbial communities from Lord Howe Island, Old Settlement Bay, Australia - Cyphastrea 1 metagenome | ecosystem: Host-associated > Invertebrates > Cnidaria > Coral ... | reverse complement strand
TAATTAATATCCACCGCGACTTGTGCGTACGTACTTGCTGGGTACGCATTGCGGGGGGAGGCGCTGCGTCCTCCCCCCTGCACACCCCCACCCGCTTTTATTTTTAAACGGCTCCCCTGGCTACCTACTATTCTTTTTTGTCTCGTAAGCATCGTCGTTTATTTGGGTTCATCTTATCTTTTTTGATATCCATCGATACTTGTGCCTATGTACTTCTTTCTTGGTACGCATTGCGGGGGGAGGCGCTGCGTCCTCCCCCCTGCACCCCCCCACCCGCTTCTATTTTCTAATCGGCTCCCCTTGCTACCTACTCTCATTCTTTTTTTCATAAGCATCGTTTATTTGGGTTCATTTTATCTTTCTTAATCTTTCTCAATCTTTCTTCTATAATCTTAATTGTTTTGATAAGCTCCCATGGAAAAATCGAGTAACACCATGGAAAAATCGAGTGAAACCATGGAAAAATCGAGTCAAACTATGGAAAAACCAAGTGAAACCATGAAAAAATAGAGTAAAACAATGGACAAGTCGATGAACAGCGCCAAAATAAATTTTAGCTCCAAAATGCAGCAAATCACAGATTTTAGCTCCAAAATGTAGCAAAACGCAAGGAACAGTGCCCCAGACTAAAAAACAGAAAATATTCACCCCCCCCCAAAAAAAAAAATATGCACCCTATATATATACATATTTATTTGTATACAGATAGTGATATATATATATATACAGATATATATATATTTATATCTGTAAATATATATAAATAGATATATAGATAAATATATATTGAATAATCTAAGTATTAAAATCACAGGAGACCATAACAGTATAAGCCAACAGCGATACAGCATATCCCCCGCAGCTGCGTCTTATATGCGCCCAGAGGCAGGACTAAATGTATAAAATAAAGCAAGTACGTTTTCACAGGAACATTGCAGCGTCTTCCTTGGCCGCTGACTGCCATGTTCCCCAGCAGCCCCTGTTGAAAGTAGAAATTTTACATCTATTCAGATGGCGCACACACACACACACACCCTGCCGCAGCAGGGCCGGTTAGATGAAGATGACGCTGAAATGAACATGAACATGAGATGACGAGTCATTTAACCGGGACAAGACGGGGAACGGAAAAGAGGAGAGAAAAGAGCAAACACCAACATCAACACACCTAGCCCAGAACAGGCAAACCCAGAAAAGGCAAAGGGTAAAAAAGGCGAGCGGACGACAGCCAGACCAGAGGGGGGCGGACAGAAGTACCTGACACAACCTACAAGGCGCGAGAGCCGAAACCTACACACAGGAGAGCACACATGAAAAACGGGGACAAATGGGGGACTAGTTAATGAGTGAAACATCCAACTTCCAATGCAGAATTCTTGATCAGGCTCAAAGGCCCTCAGTGGTCGATTCAACCCTATGGACGGTTTAAGCAGTCAACCCTATGAATTGGTCCACAACTGCACCTCACCAGATCAACCGAAAAGGAAGTAACCACACCCGGAAAGCATGTCCTGGAAACCTCCTCATGTATATGCATGACATTCAGCTGACAGTCTCTCGGCCAGCGCTGGAAAAGGAAGGTTTCATCACTGTTCAACGGTGTCCACAGTTGAGGTCAGCATCAAAAGGACGGTAAGCGACAAGCAATGGGTGAAAAGGATTTCAAAAAAGGCCAACAGTTTCACTTTACTTAGACGGTTTACCATAGCCTCGCTTCAGGTTTCGATTCACGGATCCTGCTTACTACCTGGAAAGGCATTCCCTGAGGGGATCATGCCATCTGGTCGAATCCAGCATGAGTAACACACTTGCTTGGAACGTTTTTTCGAATTGTGAAGTTGGAATGCATCGAACGTGCAAAAAACACCAACAAAGATACAATGACGACGACACACACACACAATATATATATATATACACATATATACACATATAAAACAATAAGTATTAAAATCACAGGAGACAATGACAGTATAAGCCACCAGCGATACAGTATACGCCCCCCACAGCTGCATCTTATATGCGCCCAGAGGCGGGACTATATGTATATAATAAAGCAGGTACGTTTTCACAGGAACATTGCAGCGTCTTCGTTGGCCGCTGACTGCCATGTTCCCCAGCAGCCCCCTGCTGAAAGTAGACAACTTACATCTATTGAGATGGTACACGCACACGAATTGAGAGAGCCTTATTACAGCCTTCAGAGGATTTTCTACTGTTCAGGTTGTAATTTTTTTTGACATTTTATGATAGCCTCTGAAATCACCACCTCTACACTCGGGAGACCCTAGGTGCAGGCGTATCGCAGTACCTATCGAGGCCAGAAAGGAGATAACGAGACTGGATGATATGTGCTCCTCCTGGCTTCAGTTTTTTTTGTAAGAGGTTTGATGTGAATAATCACAACATCGCACGCGTCTTGCAAAATTCTCAGACGCTGTCGCTAGCATTACGATCATTGCAAGTTGGTAGCGGCGACACAACGAATCTGTTGCGCAGGCTGTTGGCCTCTATGTGCCTGGCGGGACAGCCGTGTTGCCTTCCACAGCGTGCTCCCATTCCACTACTATAGGATACTCTAGGGACCTTTCACATCCTTTCCTGATACTGAATCAAACTAATCAAACTCAACTTTTCTCTGAGAACAACAAAGTGCCCGATCTCTGCACGTTCCACAAAAAAATTGAATGCTGTGTCTTTGCGGGGTTTGGGCAATTTTTCTCTTGGTTTGCAGCCTTCTGAAAGGATTCTAGCAGATTCTAGCTGGTTGTCTTTGCGGTATAGATTGTATAGAACATGTATATATACTGTCTCTTCGTACATGCCAGTGTTGGAGACGACCTGCGAGAGCGGCCAGAGCCGCAGGTACATGCTGGCCACACCTGCCAAATTAGCCGGTTGCAAAGAGGCACCGTGTTTTTATTTGACACTTCTCGCTGTGTTTGTCCTACAAACAGGACAGCTGGTCATATTTGTTTGTTCGCCATGTCGGACCATGAGGTATCAACAAGTGAAGACAAGCAATGAGCTTTTCGAGATTAGTTTGACGTTGAAAGTGAGACGTTTCTGCATAGATTGTGCTCGCAACACCACCTCGAGCAGATGGAAGCATTTGCCCAGAGGCAGGATCTGGATGCACACAGCAGCAATCACAAAATGCAGAGACAACACACATCATTCCGGCATTCCATCAGCTGCAAGTCCTACTCTACTGTATCAGGTCCCTCTTGTTCTTTTGAATTTCTGGGATGTTAAACTGTGAGTGTTGTGAGTCTGTTGTGCTGAGAAACGAAAATGAACAAAGCCAATGCCGCAGACACATTCGCGAGGTGATCTATGCAGCCAAGCGAGCAGGTGCCACAAAGATCTTGAAGGCTGGTGGCGCTCAAGCGATCGTGGGGTCCCCAAGGCGCCAGACCTGCCCAGGATTGGCAGTTGCCACAGGGCAAATGTATGGATCATTCATGATCATTCTATATACATGTGTGGTGTGTGGGGTATTGTGAATCTTGTTCTGATTTCGGCTAGAAACCAGGTCGGACATTTCCACAAAGTTTGATATGATCGAGTATTCCACCTCTGGCAGTCCTGCCTTTTGCAATCAAAGAGTATGCACTGTCAGACCTCAGGAAAAGAGTTTAACTTTCTTCTCAATCGTCCCTCAGTTCGTCCAGAACTATTTTCTTGGGTCCTGCTGTCAACTGCTGTCAAATCTGCCGATGAATCCCTGTTTGTTTGACGACTTTAGTTCTGCTGAGGCGGCCATGGCATTTGGCACCAAGAGCTGCCCGAAGGCGCCTTGTTGACACGGGCACGGGCCAGGCGGCCAGAAAAGGGGGGCAAACTGCCTGCACATCATCTGGCGATGGTTGTTGACAGGTGCACAAGATCACAGGTCCAGGCAACCAGTACGTGACTGCAGCAAAGATGATGCTTCAGGCAAACGATGAGGCCCGGCCCACACCTTTTCTCGAGATGTGATCTCTTTGATGTTCCTAGATTTTGTTGTCTCATGTCTTGGTCCGATTCGTTGATTCACTGCAACATTGAAAGGCCTCGGGAAGCCGAAAGAAATGTCATTCATAGTGTGAAGTGTGAAGCATTGGAGCTCGGATAGGCTGCCGTGTCCATTGACATGCCAGCTGGCCCATCAGAGCAGCTTTGCAATGGCCTCAAAATGCTGAATCAGACTGTCCCTTTGATGGGCACCAAAGTTCACTAAAGTGCAGTAAACACAGGCTACTGATGACAATGGTAGGGTTCAAACACATAGTTCAATTGTTGCATTGAGTTTTTGAGTGGACCAGCTTGATGGATTTGATGGCCAAGTCGTTGAGACGGCTTCGCTCAGGCATTTTTGATGCTACCAGCGATCCGGCCTTTGTGGTTGCAGACTTGCTGTCACAGGTCCTGACTGGATACTACTGCAATGGGGTTTGAGACTTCCTCACATGAACCATGTTGGGAATGAGGATGACAAATTACATCAAATTACTCAATAAGTACTGTAGACCTCAATGATCCTTAGGAGTCTGGACTGATGCTGAATCAAGATGAGGCATCGCAATTCTGCCTCTCTCAGTCACACATTTCACTACTTAAGAAATCTTTGCATAGCTTTTAAGTTCTGGAACATCTTGCGAAAATACGACCTTTTCGTGAGATCCAGTCCTTCGGCGTCGTTCTCCTTCGGTCCTGTCGCCGTGTGGTTGGTACTGACTATATTTGGTAGAGCATACTTTGGTACGAGGTTCTAAGAGGTTCTTAGAGGTTGTAAGAGGTTCTCAGAGGTTCCTGCTTAGCTCGGAGTCTCAGAGTCTCTAGGCCTTAAAGGCTGTTAGAGTCCATCAATGCCACACAGCTCTTGCTATTTCTTTCGTAGAACTGTGCGACGCTTGTGGCTACGTGCATTGTGCGACTGTGTTGACCACAGAGATGGCCCCAAACACAGTATGATTCCTCTTGGCCTGAATGCTTCGAGAGGAGCGTGTGCTTGCATCGGCCGTATTTGTTTAGTTCGTGGGAGAGTGCAGTGCAGTAGTGAGGCATTACTCTCACTGACAAAATGTTGTTAGTGACTGTTGGCTTGGCATCGCATCTGGGTTGGATGACCTTGCAACTCAATAGCTTTGTCTTTTGCGAGCTTCCGTCCCCAGCTTTTCGATACCGGCTTGTGACAGTTCCTGATGTTATTCTTCCTGTGTATCAACGTGCACAAGTTGTGGTTGCACTAAGTGTGCTGCAGAGTGCTTTCAAGTCTTGAGTGTTTGCGAGTTCTGGACAGGCGGAGCACGGCCCTGACTCCCAAGTGGTCGGTGCTCGCACTCAGATGCAAAGACATGATGAAGACATGAGGCTCCCTGACTTCAGAGCCATGGCTCCACTGCTTCTAAAATTCTGTGAAATTGTAAAGGCATGTTGTCAATACAGACTTCATTTGTCTTCCGCTCCAGAGTTGTTCAGTGCCTTTCATTCGAGCAGGCACATGAGTCAGCTTCAACTGCCACATCCACTTAAGTTCGTGTTCATTCTCAGGTGTTTTTGTGAATCCTTCAGGCAGGCAAATGTGGGGGGTGACTGACACCCACAAAAAAGGTGCACTTCTGATGCAGTCTCAATCCAGTACTAGCTCTAAAATTGGCAACCTTTCATTAATCCAAGAATCTAGGAGAGGGAGGTCAGGCATGTGTTTTGATTCAGGAGAATATGTGACTGAGACCTTGCTATGCCGTAACAATTCCTTTTTGCAACCTTACACTCAGAATCTTATCAATTCCAATACTGGCAATGTGGGCAGACCAGTTGTGACGCTAGGGGATGCCCACGGCTACATGGGAAGACTACGAGAAGAGTTTGAGCAGCAGACCAGCAAGCTGTCGCGAAGGGAGATCACCAAGGCAGCTCAGTTGATCTTCCAATCTTGACGCAGATCGATGAATTTTGACAAACACAACACAAACCAGGAACTAGCTAAACATAACTAAACGATATATCAATGTAATTTCAATGTATATCATTGTCATGGTATATCGGTGTATCTGAGTTTGGCTTGCTGCAAAGCATATGACAGTTCGGTCACGAGTGTGCAATCCACAGGCATTTTTCCATGATTTTTCAAGGATAAGATGGATAAGGAAAAATAATGTGAATGGAGCAGAGGCAGCAGAGGCATACGCCAAGTCGCCCTCAAAAGTCCTTTCCACGCTCCTTTGGCTCCTTTGTTGCACAGCTTTGCCAAACCTCGCAGCAAGCTTTGAGCAAAAGCTTTGTCATCGTGGTGAAGTCCCTGGATGCTGCGATGAGCTTCTCGAATGGGTGCCACATGCAGGACTTATATAGATGGCGGACTTAGTATAACACTTAGTATGAAGGAAACCGACGGATACCGACGGAAACACACTGTTCCTGAGGCTGAAAACATGCTCAGAACCGAGATCTTTTGTAGCGTGTTTGAATCACGGCTTTAGGTTTGAAAAAGGAGTTTGTGGCCGTTTAGATTGGTAGAGCGTAAACCGATGCAAGGCTAAGGTAAGGTGGCTAAAGAACTTGAGTTCTGACCACGACCTTCAATTGGGCGCATAGACAACTCAGCTCTCTTCTTCTGACATATGATGAGGACAGACGTGCAGTCATGCAATGACCTTGATGCACAGCCTCCAACATCGATCCCACAGGTACGGCCCTGAACATCTCGTGGTTCAGGCGGCAAATCCAGAGGCTTGCCCGGCTTCCCCGGCTTGCCCAGAAGTTGCAGCCGTGGATTTGCGATCAATGAGCGCCCAGAGCTTCCATTGTTTCATGATTCATAGTCTGAATTCTCCCCGCAGCGTATTGGGATGTGATACGTAACAATTTCAGGCATTCCGGGGTTCGTATGCGTTCAAAAGACAATTTGTTTTTGATTGGAAGAGCTCTTTAATGTGACCCGATCAATGAAGCTTCATCAGCAAACTTTGAAAGACTTCAAAGTAAGTATCGGATGTATCGATTCAAGTCCATTGCTTGCCATTGCTTGGCATTGCTTGGCAGCAGTAGCTTTGATTTGGGCATGGATTGCGATGACAACGCAGCCTTAGAAGCTGCCAATCTCGCCAGGCATACCTAGAGAAAGTTGTCAATGCAGGCTCTGTCTTTATGGGTCCGGAGACCTGGTTGCGCAATTCTCCAAGAGGCTCCTTGTACCAACTTACTTCGACTTCCAACTTCCAGCGTTCACCATTCAGGTTTAATTCATTGAGTCATTCCGCCTTGCTTCCTACATCTTCCTATCGGAGTCACAGGTTCATTTCATACAATACTTCTGAATGAATGTGTCTTGCGTGTCACGTCTGCTCAAATGTATTCAGAGCAAAAAGAGTTGGTGGACTTTCCTGATGTCCAGCAATGTCCATGTCTGCCGAATGGCTGCCGAGGCGCCTATGCGCCAGAGAGCTGCGGAGACTATGCTAGTGGCACCAATCATTGCACGGCTCTCAGAGGCTCTGAGTTGGTCCTATTGTGCTCCTACCTCTCCTACTTGGTCCTACCTGCTGCTAGTCACTGAAGCAAAAACTTATTGGCAGAATTTAGCTTGCCCAATGCTCCTCATTCTCATGAATGACTCATGAATGTAAATGGGCGCAAGTTGTAAGTTTTCATTCCTGGAAATCTGCAATCGGTTTCGGACCATGATTCAACAGCCGGGCGAACCTGCGCGGCTTGTGGGCCTACTAAGGTTTGCCTACTAGTGGCTATGCCAGACAGTTTGGTGGTGTGTCAACAGACACGTGCGCACAGAAGGGAACGGAAGACTAGGGTCAGTTCATGTGGTTGGCGTTTCCGTAGAAGAGGGTAAAGAAAGGTGTGCGCATGGTGGGAATTGTTTGGATATTTTCATACTTTCAGAAGGCAGACCGAACAAACCAAATTGGTGGGGAAAGGAAGGCCGCTTTTGAACCGTATACCGTAGGACCAGGTAGATCGAACCATTTCCACTTCAATTCAGCGTAACGTTTGCAGTGCATCAATGTACTCAGAAGGTTGACAAAATTGGATTGGATTCAGTCACACTTTTAACATGTCTTTCACTTCCAGATGGCCGAAAGGTACATAAAGTATGTCACTGTGCAAAAGCTCACAGCTGCCGGATTGAAGCGAGTAGGACCTCATGTTGAGGCGGACTGTGCGCATTTTTGCGGATGGTATTTGAGGATGCAGTCCAGCGTCAGCAATGAATCGCTTTTTGCATTCAGCGCCTGTTCCAAAGTCTCGCACCGAAGACTCAACTTCTCAAAAGTTTTCTTCAATGTTCCGCGGAAGCCATGACTTTTGAGGCTGACCGTAGAGCTGAACTAGACACACTCGTCTTCCTACATGATTTCCATTGTGAATAGGAACCTTCCGGGGGTGCTCGAGGTCATCGCAGATGTGGAAGAATTGGAAGCTCACAGGCGCCTAGTTCTTTTATTTATTTTCAAGACAAAACTTGACACTGCTCACACCTGTTGAATCTGTTGCTGTATCTTGGAATTTGATGAATTTGGACTTTTCCTCGCACCGAGTTGGGTTTGACCTTGGGAAAGAGTGTTCAATAACAGTCATTTGTCCAGCGAGAGCTTCGGTGCTTAGCACTTTGCACGGCTGCCGCTTCCGCTCCGAGATTTTCACTTCATCTTGCACACGGCTCGCGTATGTATACAGTATACATGTATGAGCCTATGGCGTCATTGGCGACCTGGGGCAAAACCTACATTTTGAGAGAGATCTTGAGTCGGTGAGGGAGTCAGGTGGGATGGGGTGGGGCAACCCATGTTCACTTGCACACGCAATTGATGCTCCGCTGATGATGGGGTAGTCGTGTGGGGTGGGGTCGGTGTGGTGGAGCAGTGACGTTCATTCTCGCTTGTACACGAAACTAATGCTACGCTGATGATGCTACGCAAAAACCAAAACCAAAAAAGCGTGCCCGGAAGCACTGGTGGAATCTCCTACGCATAGTTTAAATACCAATACGAAACATTACAAAACCATATTTTCACTGCCCTGAGGCTCCGGCATGGAACTACGTTTCACATTTTCTCAATCGTCATTCATCACCCTTGCCAGTACCTTGATTTTCATACAGTTGGACTTTTCAACATGCTAACCGCTGTGGGTCGTCAATGACACCTTAGCCATGTATCATATACGTATGATATCGTATGATTATAGTGCATATACGGTACACATATACATGGTAGTACTTGCATATCAGCACACAAAGCTGCAGTATATATGTATATATATATATATAGATAATTGATTGTATGCATTCTAATTACATGATACATTCATACAGTACACTACTGTACAAATTTATATACGTAGACTCATAAAGGATAAACATAGATCCTACATACAATGACTACGTATGATACCTAAAATGTAATTTTACAATAGACACATACACTATATTCGCCCCTCTGGCTGCAATCCGGCAAGGAATGCCGTGACCATTCGGCTGGCAAAGATTGGCAGAGTCTGATCCTTTGTGCTTTGAATCTTGCACTGTGCCTGTCCAGTTGCTTAGGCAATTTGAATGCTTCGCTAGAGATTGGATGAAGCATGACCTTTTAAAAGGTTGCAGTGCAATTGGAAAGTATGAGATTGACGTCGATGGACCCATATTGACGCTTTTGATATCAAGGAGTGTATACTGTGTGGAAACTGTCCACAGCTACCCAGATTCTATTCAAGTGAAGCTAGCACCATTTAAAAACACACACAAAAAAACATGCACAAATCTATGAGTCTTTAGCTGCCATACCGCACTGTGCCTATGATGCTTCTGATCCGTGAGAGACATTCTGAGGAACTCTCTTGGCTTGACAAACTTGGAGCTCTTTGCCGCTTTTGCTGAGTACTCAATGAGTACATGGGCCCAGAGCCAGCAGAAACATGCAAAAACTGGGACTTGACTACTTGTGACTCAAAGAAACCTATCATTTTACATCATTCTTTCATACCCACAGAATATATTTCCCTACGAATTGCAACCATAGGCTTCAACATGAAGAAATTGTTTCAATGTGGAACCCATGTTTTGATTTGACACCACATTTTTCTGGTTGTTGAATTCTGAGACTTTGGGTCCATAGCACAAGTTCGAGGCTACAGGTGAAAGCACCTCTTGTTTGCGCGGCTTCCGAAATGGCTAGACATAGTGACTTTGATTTCAAGATTATTGGATCCATTTGGACCTACTGTACTATTTGCTGTCTGCCAGTGCACCGAAAGTTGCCAAGAAGTGGAGACCTCTGACAAAGCTGCACAATCAATCTTTACTGCCCTGGCACCTGCGCAACAAGAGAATCTCTCAGATTGTTGGTGTTTGGGCAATCTTGAAATTGGACAACAAATTGAGCAATGCCTTTTGACCAATATCTTTGCTTTGACGCCAAGCCTTTCGGTCGCAAAGCTCACACCGAAGTGTTTTTGCGCATCATTTTCCGAAGGTTCACCCGTGGAGCGGAGCTGGCCTTCAGATGTGAAAGCTTATCTGAAGAACCTCGCACCACCGCTCTCAAAACCACCCAAACATACCCAAACTATACTATGAATCAAGCTTTTCAAACCCACCTACACCCAGTCTGGCCACACGGAGGCTCACTGGCGTGTCTAAGGTGTCAGCAGTATGAGCAGCTTACCCACCTTCATCGCTACATTTAAAAAGTCTCAGCAGCACTCTATTCGTTTTTTCGAGCTGAGCAGAGCTCGCCTCTCCGCAATTCCTTGATTAACAGATATTAACAGTCTCTTGAACGCTAGGCAAAGTGCAGGGAGACACACATACGCACACACACACAGACTGGACAGGACCGCAACGGCTTTCTCTATTGTTTTATACACCTCCAGGAGCACGTGATGTCTAAAATTTAGACCCTCCACTGCCAGTACAATTCTAATCCATCGGGAGTTTGACAAGCAAGATTGAATAGCTCAATGTAAGTTTCAGACGATAGAATTTACAAGCACTCTGTGAAGGGCTTGCAGATGAAAACATTCCAGTCATTTTCATTTGGCCTTCGCCGGCCAATCATGTGGGTCTCCCTGCTCGTTGCGTCGTCGTACCTTGTAGGCATGTCAAGTCTGCATGGCAAAAAGAGCTTTGACACGTTGAGAGATGATATCAGCTTTCTCGCCATGTTTAAGGAAGTCTGGTTCCACTGATATTTATGTCGATCGTTGAGTTTTGATGAGAACATACCACCAAGACTATTAAATAGTGGAACATGTTTGTGGCACAGATATCAGAGAATGCCAAGAATGACGCGGAACGGTTTGTAGCTTGGACTCTTGTCATGCCATAAACAGCGCAGAAGAAATTTGAGACATGAAGACTTCGTGGGACTGGGATCTGTCGTTGAGACTCAAAGCGGGCATCCTTTTTTTCAACTAGCTATGGCGGAGACGGCCTTTGTCCCACCGCTACAGTACTGACCTCAGCATCAGAGGCAATTCGGAACATCATGAAACATGTTACTGTTACAGTCTTGTGAAGCATCTCGAAGCTGTAAGAGTTGATGTGTGGTAGAGAAGGACAGGCAAATGTATCGCAGAAGGCCGATGATTTTGCTGCTGACCGCACATAGCAAGAACAGCAGCCGGGCAACGGGGAACTGTCAGTCATTTGATGCTTGCTGTTTGATTTGATGTGGTGCCATGGTGTACCACACAATGTGAACCATGCTGTCAGTCTAGAAGCTGTTTATATTGAGAACTTGTTGCTCTCCATGTCAATGCGAGTCTCCAAATTCGAAAAGTTCAAAACCATTCGGAAACAGAGTGCTAGTGCTGCTAGTTCTGCTAGAAACTGCTTGAAGCTCCAAGAAGCTCCAAGAAGCTCCAAGAAGCTCCAAGAAGCTCCAAGGCCCACCACTGCGAGCTCTTCATCGAGCAGGCGCCTGGAATAACACGCTTGTGCTACTGTGGCCCTCGTTCGCAGGTCTTCGCAAAGGACACAAAGCCCCAAACGTTTTGTGGAAAGTGTCTTTTTAGATCTTATTTGTGTCAAGATGATGGGAGGCGGCGGTTGGATCTAGTGGATTCCAGTGGTTGACTAGGTAGCTGTCCTGTGAAGTGACTTGTGATGCAGTTGCTTGGCTGGAACCCTTCCAGAAGACCAACGGACCTTCTATGATATATACATTTTCTGGTTCATTTGCAACAGACATGTTTTTGACATTAGCTCCTGTATGCAATGTTTCGCAGAAATCGGAAGATGTCTTTGCATCTGGGCACTTGTCAGACTCCTGGGGCACAGGGCGAAGACGCCTTGGCGGCCTGAGACACAGGAGCCGGCAGCAACGTGCCGCAGAGTGCATTTATCTGGGAGTCCTTGGAGATACATCTGACATCTCCAAACATCTCTTGACACCTCTTGACACGTCTTGACATCTCTTGACAAATGTGCCTAGCTTGTACTTCGTGCTGTGGAAAAGGGCAGGAGCCTTGGTCGCTGTACAATCCACTGGGTCACTGTTGTTTCGAGAGAGGATCGACATTTGCCGCTCTTTGTACTCTCCTCGCGATGTGCTTGACACAGCTCCAGGAGCCTTTCACTTACTCGAGACGTTGGGCTCCCTTTGTTGCACCAGGTCCAGACGATGGAGTGATGTAAGAATCTATTCTCCTAGACTTGGTCTTGAACAGCTTGAAACAAATGCATCAGTTAGACTATGGCTCTTAAATAGAACGCCTGAGTTGGTTTCGAGAGCTGAAGAAGCGCGTGTGATTAATGTGTGATTCCCTAAGAAAATTCTATGGCCAGGTGCCTGCGTCTCAGCAGCTTTATCTCGCCGACACCAGCGACGGGCGACGGCGCAGGCTTTACGGAGCAGTAATTGAACTCTGTCTTATTTCAATTGGGGAGCTTACGTATGTGTGCTGAATGTCAGTCTGTTATGTAGAATCTCGACAATTGATTCCATTTCACCGAAACATAAAATAAAGTCTTGCTTTTCTCCACCTGAACTCAACCACTGACGATTCCTTGGATGCACATCCAAGTTAGACATAGTTGGACCCTCCAGTAATTCAAATAGTTTCAAATCTTGCCACTCAAACATCAAGGAGATATTTGTGGACGGTTGCCCTACTTTGCAATTATCATCTTCGGGTGGGCTGAATTTACAGCAAAATCTCGCGCGATCGCTGACCCCGGCTTTAACATGTTTTCTTTGAAATGTCTCGTTTGGACAAAAGTGTGATGTGGATACACAATGATACACATTCATTTCTTGTATAGGTAGCGACGAGTAGCTCCCCCACAAGCCCCACACGCAACTTGGACCGCTAATTTCTATTGCTGCATTGACCTGGCTATGTCGGCTATGTCATCATTTGGAGATCACTGGATTCATCTGGATTCTAGATTTATCTTTTTTTGGATTCCAAGACACTGCTTTCCCCTTTCACTTCCCCATTGTCCTGCCAAGCTCAAAACCAGTGCTGAGGCTGGAGAAAGCTGCCATGTTGGGGCATAGCGATACTGGGGTTTGCTTTGGCCACAGCACCTAGCTGGTTACAGACTTGATATGACTTGATATTTGTTGATGCTTGATGTTTCTATCTCCGCGGCCATGTGGAGATCAGTTGGACTCGCTTGAGGGCCTGACTGCAGGGCTCGCTGCCAGGAGTGCTCTTGGTGACAGGGATCTGTTTTAAGCCAGTATTTTGATTGTAGCTCAAGGCATGCAAGAAAACTGGAAACGTGATTGAGTTTCTTGATGTTCCTTCCCACGGATCCATACTCCCTAGGAATGATAGAACTGATGAGTGCCAGTTTACATCGTGTCAAATATGAGATACTTTCAAAACCTGCCAAGGTTTTGGTTCATCGCGTGGTCTTGAAGGAGTTCAGGCATCACCTCGCTGATCAAGATGCAGTTGAAACTTATTGCTCACGTGATTTTATGTATGTTTGCCCATGTCCGAAGTTCATCTTCAACTATGAAGATGTTTTGGTCAGCAGGGCCTGTTTGTGTCATGACAAAACGTGAAATGATCATTTGACTCGCTGAACAACTCGGTTTACTGATAGTCTCAGCTCGAGACCTTGACTTCGTGACCAGGTTTGAACGAAGGTCTGAATACGTTTGAAATATCAGGGGCTGAAACATGTCGGTTCTTTCTTAACAATCAGCCGAATCCTTCGAAATCTGGATCTCTGGACGCAGCCTTGCCAGGCTTCAACTGCCACCTCCACGCTTTACAGTCTTCTTGCATGCAGCGTTCTTTCTCATTCTGAGTGCTTTGGCACACCAACGCCAAGAGCATTTTCAAGTTGCAAAGCGCACAGGGGTGACATCTTGGCTAGATTGACCTCTATTCCTCAAGAGCGTTTTTGCACAGGACAGCGAACTGAGTCATGCAATGGGGGTTTTCATCAAAAGCTCGAATAGAAAAGTTGCTGTTTTTACTGGTCACCTGACCCAGTTAGTTCATACCAGTTCTGTGCCCAATCGCTATATTCATTTCTTCCTGTTTTCTCCCTGAGATGCATTTGGTTTCGTGAGGTCAATTGCTGCCACCAAGCAAGTATCCTGAAGAGCAGAATGTGAAGCTCGTGCTTCTGGTGGCCGGGAACTCTACATCTTCTGAATTCACCGCTTCCATATGATATGCGTTAATAGCTGAGGTCCTTTTGAGTGGGTTAAGACAGGGGTTATGATGAGTACTATATTTTGATGTCAATAGCCACAATTTACCACTTAGTAAAGCAGGTCTGCAGCAATCGCTGCAGACTGATCAAGCAAGCTCTGTCGCACGCAACATTTTGGCGAAGTTGCGATGCAACAATTCCCTGTCCTGACTGCGATCAGAACCAAAAGATATCAAAAGTAATTTTGCACTTTTCAACGTGATGGCTTAAAGAGTATGTCCCTGCTAGACTCGCTACAAGCAATTTGCTCCAAGATCAACAATGAATGAACTTTGCAAGTACTACATATTTCTCCACAAGTGATCCCACCTGATTTTGTAAAGGCATGCGTTGCTGCATAGTGCAATAATTTCGCTACACGTCACAGCATTGAATACATCCAATACACAACAATACACACTATTTCTGAAATATTTACCAAAGATCCTCACTCTCCGCTTCAAGCAGTAAAAGCCGACTGCTACACCCCTCAGGGTGTCGTTGAATTCTTTGGCTGGGCTGCTCTTCAACAAGTTGCAGTGGTGCCTTGTTTTGCAACTGGAAACAGATGCTAGAAGGGCGTAGACTCCAAGACAACTTTCGAACAAAATCACATTTGCAGTATGCTCAGAGCCGCTCGTATTGCCCTGCCACACTGCCACATATGCATACATTAAATCGTTCTACTCTAAAATAACACTCCTGGATGTTTTGCTAAAGCCCATGACTTTATTGTATGCAATTTTGTGGGCGGTGAAGATTTGCGGTATTCGTAGCAGATTGGATATATAGGCTTCCGCATTTACAAAGTGTTCCATTTTGCGCTTCTGTAGATCTTGGCTTGACACTAAACCTCAATCTGAATTAAGCCAGTGTCACTTCTCTCCAATTATATCAAACTGGGCTGCTGGTATGGGCTGTTGCTATTTCTTGTTATAACAGTTGTAGTCCTTGCTGGCTTCGCAACACATACAGAAAGCATTTTCCGATTTCTTTGACATATCTCGGATGTATCAAATGACAAAGCAAATGGTTTCATGCACATTGTGCAGCCTCCATCAGGCTGGCGGTCTTGGCAGGGTTGCTCAGGAGTTTGGTGGACAGGGCCAACGTTAACTTTGGCGCTCCCAGGCATTCCAGAGTGCCGCGCGATTGTTTTTCTTGGGCTGACAAAGCCGCGCTTTTCAACAAAGCCATTGTGGCATGATTTTTGGCATCATATTTGCAGATTGCTGAATGCTTCTGAGGTGTATCAGCCGCTCTTCTCTCTGGTGTCTCCTTGGTGCGGTTGCCCAGACTTATTGGTAAGCTGAGTTATCGTACAGAGTCGATATGCTTGAACAGTTTATATATACGTATATATATATATAATTATATTATATATAGAGAGCTTAAAAATTATACATTGATATACCACAGGATTTTCTGCTGGCAGTGGGAGCGTGAACATTTGACTTCGCTAGGTTTAGCTGATTTTAACCCCCAAAATGCCTGACATCTTAGGACAATATCCGTTTTTCCCAATTAGATTATTTCATTGTGATTTGATCTACTTCTGACCACCGCCCGTGTCTCAGCTGGTGACGCTGGCGAGTGCACAGCTGTTGCTCCAAAGCCGGGTCAAAACCTCTGCCTGGATTGGTGCTGTGCAGCTCGGCAAAATTTCAGAGGCAGCAAGCAGGCAGATAGCAATGTATTGCAACCGATTGCAAGAGATTGCAACGCACACAAGTTCTGAACAGGAATTCCTAAACAAGGATTGCAGCATAACGCTGTCTTTGAAGGCTGGTGATGCAATTCATGCCGGCAGCAACAGACAGCAACCTGTTGGTATTTGTCTTGACATGGGGCAGAACTTCAACATCCCGCCAATTGGTAAGATGAACATCCCGACATGTCCTACTCTGTTCATCTCTGTTCCGGTTTTCGGCTGTGATTCAGGATGCCAGGGTTTTGATCCGCAGCTATCTGTCCATATCTGTGTTCGTATCAACCTGATCATGCAACATCTTTGGAACCTGTGCAAGAATAGCAACCTCAACTCCACTGCTCCAGCAAGCATGTGGAAGACCTTCGTACAGCTTTGGAAGAGTGGACACAATCTATCAGGTCCAAGACTCTTCCAGCAAGTTGTTCCTTCGTGACAAAACCTCTGACACTGTCAGACATCTTCGTCTGCATTGTCTCCCCAAGGATTATGGCAGCTGGAGTTGGAGCAGCTGGGCCTGTCCATGCTCTGCCACAGCCGCAGATCACCGCAGATCTCGTAGATTCTCATTGAATTTGGACGGCTTGAACGCTGACAGAATTGAACACCTTGCGGTTTCGAAACTCTGAATGTCTAGCATACCCGTATATCTGCCATATAATAACACCGGATCCGGACCAACCATGAAGAAGCCTTGTTTTGAAATGGTGTCTTCCACGCCCCTGCAACCAGAGCAAGAATGGGTTGGATTCTACAAGGGCAAGGAGATGGGTCTTCGCAAGACCATCTTCCTTTCCTGTTACAGATTTTGGCAGTCTGTTTGGGACCATTACAGCTGAGGTCTTCTGTGTCTTCGCACCCTGCTGAAATGGGACTACTCTGTGGTCAACTTAATTTGACGCATGGATCACACACACACAGTATATATATATATATACGTACAAGGAGTGTGCTGTTTTGCAGGGCAGGGCAAGGATTTGGGTATTGGCTTACAAACAAGGTCAAGACGTCGTTAATGACCTGTGTATATAATTCTGGCATTCGTTCAAACGTTTTCTAACATGAAGATGCACCAGAAGCACGCGCAGATCAATACTGAACCTTTTGTCATGTCCTGGAAGCCGAGTCCCCCAAGGCTTTCCAAAGACAGCCTTTACTTTGATGTTTTTGCGCCATTGGAACGCAAAGACATAATCCCACATTCTGTGGTTCAAAGATCTCTTTGATACATCTTTGCCCCCTATTTGCCTAGGAATGAATTGCTTTAAGTCACCCCAAACTTGAGTTCCAAGAACAAGTTAAGAGCGTAGCATCAAAAGCGTGTTGGAAGTTCCAAGAGCAAGTTCAGAGCGTAGCACCAAGAGCGTGTTTGAAGACTCATAAAAGTAATCACAGGCGAATGAACGTAATGCGTAGCCCACCCCACCCCACTCCATTCCACCCCACCCCATGCATGCACAACGCAACATAATTTGTGAGACGGCAATAATTCAGTCAGAAAAACATGTTGTGTCCAGAAATATCGCAAAAACGCATGTTTCGTCCAGGTCGTCATCAGCACAAACAACCCAACCGCTTCTGTTTCTGTTTGCCTTGTGCATTTCAGTTACATGCACTCTGGAGAAAGTTTCCAGGTGCTGCTCTCGCTACCACGAGTTTGGCGCTTACTGGCAAAGAGGCCCGTTGATTTCGCTGCACGCCAGTGATCCTAAAAGAGGCGGATTGGATAAGTTCATTCCTATCTTCAAGTTCAAGATCTATGGATGTAGCCCGAAGAAATAGAACAATCTGTTGTCGGGAAGATTTGAGCACCCTTGGCCCTGCAGTCGAGAAGCGTTGGTTTAGATGAAAGGTTCTATTTTCTGGCCGAGCACCACTTTCGGTGGCTTCTGCCACTAAGCTCTGAGAAGCGGGCCAGGGTGTAACCCGTGGAAGATTTGACATCAAATCGAAACTGCAATCTGCTGCATGCGATGATCACATGTGGCCCATTTCCCATAGACTTGCGTAGACGCTGATCGCTATATGATACTGTTGACAGCTGATTGCTTTGATCAAGAGCATACCAACGGTTGTGCAGGGATTGCAGTGGCACCAATGGTTCAGTCAAGTTTCATGCAGGAACTTGGATTGAACGGATCATACTTATCCACCGAGCCACATTCTGTCGATGCCCTCCGTTTCTCATTTTTTCCTGCTAATATTCATAGCAGACTAACAGCTACATTTGTATACTACAAATGTAATAATAATAACAATAATAATAATATATGCATATACACACATACTCACATACTCACATACTATATACATACATATGTTACATATAGTACATTTATAACACAGTGCATTGTAATGTAATGGAACGTAGTGTGAATGTGTATGTGAATGTGAGCGTGAATGTAATGCAATGTAATGTAACGTAATGCAATGCAACGTAATGTAAGGTAATGTATTTAAGTGTGCCCGCGTTTGTTTGGATGCAAAGTGAGAGTAGTCGGTGCTGGCAGTGCCAAATTGGAACAAATTTAGGGAGATTTAGAGACATGTCAAAGGATTGAGAGCAAATTTCATTTCGCCTAGCAGAGAAGACAGGCTTCAGCTGTATTCCTGTGCCTTTTTACGTGTCCAGTCTCTGTCTCGAATATCTGAGGTAGGTATACAGTCCTCCACTTGTTTGAAAGGCGCTTCTCTCTACTCTAGCCATCCCGGTTTTCAATTTTGACCACTATTTGACTTGAGATTGCTTCGTTTCTGCTTATGTTATTCTGGAACTTCGCACAAAAGTCTTACTTGTGTGAACTGTCAATCCATTTCTGTAGAATATATATATACATACATACATACATACATACATACATACATACATACATCAAACTAGTCTACCAAAAGACTGGACACCTTTGTGAAACCGACTTGATGATTTTCTGCTTATGTTCTAAGGAAGCTTAGAAGTCAAACTTCCAACTATATGGGCCGATTGAAAAGTAGAGGTGACAGCAGTCAGAGAAGAGAAAAAGTCAGAAGAGAAGAAGTCACAAGAGAAAGAGTCAGAAGAAAGAAGATCCAGGTGCGCGAAAAGGTAGAAACGTCGCAAAACACTGTGTTTTTCCAATGATTTGTTGCCCTGGAGGGTCGAAAAGTAGGCTCGCTAAAGCGGCGGGTGCGGAGCCATCTGGGGAGATGAGAGATGAACAATTGCACGCCGTTGTGGCGCGAAGCACATTTGGAAGTCAAAATGCTGAAAGCGCCTCATTGTCGGAGCACTTTTGGAAGTTCAGGCGTCGAAAAAGTGCAGGGCTCTGTGGCGCGAAGCACATTTCCAAGGGAAAACGCTAAAAACACCAGATGTTCGGAGTGCTTTTGGAAATTGAGATGCTCAAAAAGTGCATGTTGTTGTGGCGCGAAGCAAATTTCCAAGTCAAAATGCACAAAAAGCACATTGGGAACATTTTTGGAACCTGCGATGTTCAAAAGGTGCACGCCGTTGTAGCGCGAAGCACATTTCCAAGTCAAAATGCGCAGAACGCTTCAGCTTCGGAACACTTTTGGAAGTTCAGATGCCGAAAAAGTGCACGCCGTTGTGGCGCGAACCGCATTTCGAAGTCAAAAGTGTTAAAGCTGGCGGTCCGGGGGCACTTTTTGAGTTTAGGATGCGGTTCTGCGTGGCAGGCGCAATGGATTCTGCACGTTGTGTGTGGGTTTTGCAGCAGTTGGAAAACGATGGCGGGCGTGGGCGTTTGAAGAGGATCTGCAAAGATGCATTTTCCGTGGCAGGCGCAGTACAAAAGACATGTTTATGAGAGATGTTAGGAGGTCAGGGCGCTCATTTCCTGAGAGGGGTTGCATTTTGGAGCATCAGATCTTCAGGTTTGCTAAGATGATTTTGCGTGACAGGTGCAGCACTTTGTATGACTTGGCATCACTTTTTCGTGGTAGGCGCAGTCCTTTAGACAGATAGAGTGGAAAAAACACAAAACGTATTGGCACGAGGCCATTAGCTCTGCGTCAGCTTCCCGTGTTTGAAGGAAGTCTCGCAGAATTGCTTCGCTTTTGACGTTGTCAAGTTCGAAAATTAAGGACATCTCGCAGAATTGCTGCGTTTTTGATGTCGTCAACTTCTAAATTTGAAGGAGGTCTCGCAGAAAAGCTTCGTTTTTCAGCTTACATCTCCAGATTGCAAGCCAGTCACACGGAATAACTTCTGTTTCAAATTGCAGAGACAGATCGACAGATAGATAGATAGATAGATAGATAGGTAGGTAGGTAGGTAGATAGATAGATAGACCAGTAGATAGACAGGTAGATAGACAGACAGACAGACAGGCAGGCAAGCAGGCAGGCAGACAGACAGACAGGCAGGCAGGCAGGCAGACATTGAAAGAAAGAAAGACAGAAAGAAAGAAAGAAAGAAAGATAGATAGATAGACATATTGAAAGAAAGATAGATCGCCCGACACTCCAACCACCTTATGATCCATCAGTGGACTCGCTCTGCCATCCATTCATCACAACAAATCACCTCTTCTATAGTTTCCTATCTTTGAAACTTCCGCCGCCGCTTTGTGCGGTACTACTGGTACTGATGTTTTTTCTTTCTGCACGTCCTCACTTCTTGGAGCTCCTTAGTGCTTTCCCGCCACCAAGGTGGCTTCTCTGGCATCCTTTGCACAACTTTTTGCGCTGGCCCTACCAGAGGCGGCGCGTGGACCATCCATGACACATGTCAACACAGTAAATCCATTTAACAACATGTGAATAAATCCGGTATTTGGACACCGAACACTTTCTGACATTGCAGGCATTCAGCAGTATGTTTGAAAGTTCTTCCGTGTGTGCAATTCTGAATGAGATCCAGCACCGGACATGTGGTGGCTTCCGTACTATCGTCTGTGTACAGGACATGCTTCGTTGTGTTTGTGTCGCAACTTTGACCAGCCAGATCATGCGACTGCATAGCTTTCCTGGCACCTTGCAGCTGGCACAGATCATCATGGGTCCAGCCCCAAGGTGCCCGGACTTTATGCCTTTTCAGCATTGCATTGCGTTGCATCATATTGTGTCTCTGTTGCAGCTTGAACCCTGGAACTGATTTCAAAAGATTGGACTGGGCCGCCTCACGGGTTCCAAAAGCGCATCAACAATTGTGATGTTTTTCCTTGTGCCATCAAAACATATCAGCAGTAGGACCGTAGGCAATGTGTCACGACATGTTCTCCCGATGCTTGAACAATGTGAACAACCTTTCTGCCTTTTGGGGAGCTCTTTCCAGAAGTTCAGGCTTTGATAGCAACCAAAGTCAGTCAAGTAGGTATAAGTAGGTATAGGTAGGTATAAGTGCACGCTCAAATGTGACAAACCATGATCACGATTCAGCCATCATAAACCCTGTAAGACCCCCGCAAACACGGTACAAAGGTTGCTAGGTCCACGGCTGCTACGAGAGAGATGTTGTCAGTGTACCCGCATCGCAAGGGTTGTTTTTTCTGTCACAAGCAGTTTACCGTTGGAGTTATTCCGTTATGTGCGGCGTTGTGGATAGCGTTCGATGGGAACAGGCAGGCCCTGAAATAGACACCCACCCGCACACCCACACACCCACACCACACACCCCC
>Ga0126342_10005607_pt1 | contig 21985 bp, 18 predicted proteins | sample Cyp1metagenome_FD_92528 | JGI IMG/M metagenome (GOLD analysis project Ga0126342, IMG submission 92528) | Coral microbial communities from Lord Howe Island, Old Settlement Bay, Australia - Cyphastrea 1 metagenome | ecosystem: Host-associated > Invertebrates > Cnidaria > Coral ... | reverse complement strand
GTTGCCATTGACGACAAAATTGAAATAGCAGGTACGTGACTCCAGCGTCCCAGAGTCATATCAGTCATGAATGCAGCCCTCTTCGTTGGGCAATCAGCTGCAAACATGAGATTGCCCCCCTGCAAGTACGAAATAAAATTGAACCAAGTCAACGCAATAGGAAGTTTTACATCTTTTCAGATGTTCCACAGACACACACACAAAGACATTCCTTGCATGCAATATCTAGATGAGTTGCATCTCCGAGGCTGCGCTAGCGGCCCCAGCCTTTTTGCTTCCTTCTGTCGAAGCTCCTTCGCGAGCGCTGTCACATGAGGACGGCTCGCCCCTTCTCTGGTTTTCAAACGATTAACATCGTTTCATGATGTTCGACCCGTTTCAATATCTAGTAAAAAACATGCATTTAGCACATGTTGAACATTGTGGTCGAACTGGTTGGTCAAAGGTCAAAACCATTCTTCGAACATAATATAGTTTTTTTTTCATGAGTTGTATTTTTGTTTTTATCGAAACAAATTGCATAGCAAAGCGTGCAAATCTGCAAATGTAGAACGCGTTCGTTTCATCTTGTGTTTTGCACCAGAGTATGTTTGAACCTCATGCTTTCACTTGTCCTCTTGTGACATGACTCTGAACCTCCAGATGTTAGCCAACTTTCCATTTTGCCAGAGGCAAATCGAATCAAAGAACTTTGCAGTGACACAAATATATAATCCAATCAAAAAAGCGATTTGGTTTGGGTTTCTGGGCATCGGACCACTTTCTCGCGAGGCAACTGTTCAGCAACCAATTGTCAATACGGCCGGCAGCCTCCGACACACCAATTGTGTTGCTGCCAGGGCCCTGGAATGTTAGGGGCGACGCCACTGCCACTATGTCACTATGGCTGTGCTGTCCCACCACAACTGAAGCGGATCGATGTCAGTTGATGTCAAACAAGGGTGGTGTGTAATGGTTTGTAACTCTGCATCCTTTTTGTAGACATATGTGACATACATGTCTCATTCAAAGTGGCAAAGGGATGGCAAAGGCATGGCAAAGGAATTTAAAATGACATTAAAAATGACATTTGCCATGTCCTTCATGGTGAGTCTTCAGGTCGCTGTAGGACTTGGCGCTGCTGCTGCCACGGCCAGGATGCAGCTCTCTGGGCTCTCCGTTGTTCTTTGTTCTCCCCTTTTAACTCTTCCCATTCGACATATTTTCAATCGAAGACCTAATCCGGTGTCAAAGTCAATAAAGTCAATATTCAATTTAACTGCGCTGAGTTGCATAATTGCACTGTATTGCACTCACGTTATCTTGATACATCTCATTTGTTCCATTCTGTTCCGCTTCGGAAGCTTCGGAAGCCTGGCATCTTGCCCCTCTTGCCCAGGAGAACGAAGAAGGCACCTCGTGCGTCCCTGGTTGTCCGCCAGGCAGAGGCCAGGATGAGTCGTTTTTGATTTAAAATCACAAAGATATCATAAATATATCACAGAGAGCATCTTGGACAAAGAATCATTATGACAATTGATATGAACATACAATATATATATATATATATGTATATACATGTGTATGTGTGTATATATATATATGTATACCCGAGGGGCTAGGACTTCTCCGATGGGATAGGGTGGGGTGGGGTGGGGCAATCACGTTCAAATACATTTGCGTACATGTGTGATGCTACGCTGTTGTACGTTCACTGGCATGTACGCATACATATGATGCTACGCTCAGGATGTGCTACGTCACGCATGTGGGGTGGGGTGGGGGCTACGAAGCACGCTACGCTCTTATCATGCTACACATCACGCTACACTCTTATGATGCTACACATCACGCTACGCTCTTATGGTGCTACACATCACGCTACCGTGGGAATGTTAAAAAGAATTGGAGACATAACATGATAACAAAGAAATGTAAGTAGAGCACAAACAACCTTACTATCAAGATGCGGCTTGGTTCACGACATTAGAAAACACTGCAAATACAAATACAAAATGGCCTCTTTCATTTTCACTGGCGTTTCCCAATGAATTTTACCCTTTTTTCATTTAACAATGAATATGTCAAAAAAACGCACAAAACCCAGGGAAAATCATCAATTCAAAGCCTTGCAGACACAATAATAACAAAGACATATGAGTGGAAGACACAAAAACCTCTGACTATCAAGATGCGGCTTGGTTCACAAAGTTACAACATACTGCAAATACCATTACAAAAAGGCCCTCTCTCATTTTGACTGGCGTTTCCCAATGAATTTTGCACTTTTTTCAAATGAACATGAATATGATAAAACAAAAAACACAAAATGATAGGGAAAATGAACATTTCGTACATTTTGTACTTCAACTCAAACGGACGAAAACATGTTCGTCCGTCAAACATCAAGTTGTCAAGACAAATCACGATGCTCAAAAATGTGCAAATTACCACAGCGAAAACACAATTTTCAGCATTTCCAATCACCCACAAACATGACGAATCGGAGAACTTAGCGCCCCTAATATATATATATATGTATATATATATATATGTATGTATATCGTTTTGTTTACAACCTCTTGAATCCAGTTCTTCTAATTACCTAATATTACCGCAATGCAACATCTTTTCAAAGAAACATATCGGGAAACTGTGTGATATGCAATGCTTTGTGCCAGGGTCGGCTGTTGCGCCCACGAGACCGAACTGATGGTCATGGCTGGGTTGGCATCCCTAGTCGCACAAATCTGACAGATGCATCTTGGCATGCTTGACATCTCATGCAATCTCATGCATGTTCTTCTCTTGCATGACTAGGTGAAAGAAGATCCTGATTTCAATGCAGCAGATGAGTCAGCCGTGAGTGCCTACTCCTCGTCCTTGCTATTCTTGTTCCAGGGGTGTCAGTTTCGTGGCTTTCCGGGAACAGAATAGACACCGTATGACACCGTGTTCCAAGGCGACTCACACAATCGAGCTCAAGAAGAGGCAACATATTTCAAATGCAAAGTGGAACAGACTGACGATGACTGACGTACTTGTTCAGAACTGTTCGATACTGTTCGTTTCTCCTGGGAGTTGTTGACTTTTCTATGGTTTTTTTCTCCATTTTTGTAGCGTTTCTTTCAGGCCCAGCGGCATCAAGAGGTACACGCACGGCATGGATGGTAAAGGCGATCGGACCCCCAGCTGATCGCTCCAGTTTCCAAACCGAAAAGATGGTGGTCCCATGGTCCCATGGTCAAATTAATGCCTGAGGCAATGGTCATGGACATGAACGAAAAGGCCGAGTGCAGTGATTTCTCAATGCGAAAAAATCCCGTGGCAACTAATATGGCAAAAAAGGTGAGTTGTTTTTTATGTCAAATGTTGTCGAATGTATTTCCGCATGCCAGTCTTGTATTTAGATGATTTTACCATCTGGTTATGACTAACATAGCCATGGTAGCCATGGAAGCCATGGTCCATTTAAAGATGGTTTACCTATTGAAAATGGTGGATCTTTCCATGGCCATGTTAGTCATAACCAGATGGTAGTTTTTTTTTTGTTTAAGCAGTGCATTTAGTACGTCCAAAATGGCTTCGACTCTTGGTCCATGTCAGGCGCGCTACCCTGGTGATCCTATTGGACAAGCAGCAGTGGCTGGGGTGAAGAAAGGCGCAACCCGATGCGCCGTGAAATGCTGTGATTTGCCGTGGTGTTGTGGAATATGAGTCATCTAATGCATCCACATGCATCCACCAAATAAATACTAAATGATATCTTTATATATATATATATATGTACGTATATTTAAACTGAATTATCTATTAAATGTACTTGAGACTGACTGTCTGACTCTTGTTGCTTCCTAGCCGCTGAGCTTCTCAGGTTATGTGGTCAAGTCGGTGAATGGCACTGATGTCCGCAGCCAGGGCCCAAACATATCAATATGTTTCAATATGTTTCAATGCCCTTGCGGATGGATGATGGAAGATTTGTGAGTGCTCATCACCTTGTCTTGACTCCAAACGCCACCCAAACGCCACTGCAGATTGGGACTTTGAAGACATCATGGACCTCCTTGAGGACAGCATAATCCGCACCTGGATCTGGATGCTGGAAGATGCTGGAAGTGAATTTTGAAAAGTCAAACCGCTCCAACTGCCCCACGAGTGCTTCTTGAAAGTGCTTCTTCTGTGTCAGGATTTCATTCCGGATCCTGATGTCCAGTCCACAGCTGCCTTCAAAGGAGGAGTAGCCATCTTAGGTCATCAGAGATGGTCAGAGTGGAGTCGAGTCCGACAGTCCGACTCGCGTCGCAGAACACTTCGAGGCTCAGCGCGTGCGAAAGCATCAGCAGGCCTGTAACATCGTGATACATCGTGTAACTGATTGTCACCGCATGTGCAAGTTGTCAGCTGATGTAAGTTGTGCACTTTGTGCACTTTGTGCCCAATTTGGCCTGCATGGCACTTTCACAGAACTTTCAGACGCTCTGGTTTTGTTTGGAGTCTCTAAGACTCTAAGCCATCAGAAGCCATCTATTTATTTCTATTGTTTAATTGTTTGTCAATGTTAATGTTTCTATTCCTTTGTTCCTGGCGTTGCACTTTGTGGGGAACACAAAGGTGGCCTGTTCCATGCTTCCTTCGCCGGTGTCATGAAGGTACCCTTCCCGGTGACCATCGAATATGTCGAAATGAAGCCCATGGAGAAGGACGAAATGCTGCGAAATGCCGGAACTCGTTCCGGTGGTTACTCCACTTGTGTGCAAAAATGTTTGCTTAGTGGCGCAAATATTATGTTTTCATATGATTTCTCTTTCAATGTGTGGCTCGCATTGATCATGTCGCTTGATGCTCCCTGTGAAACCTTCGATTCTCCTTCCAGCAATCATGAACCGGACGCATCCATAGGTCCAGGATGGGCCAACATAGCCCCAAGATGGGCCCACATTGCCCCCCAAGGGTCACCAAGGGTCACCAAGGGTCACCAAGGGTCGGATAGGTCGGATAGGTCCTGAACATGCAAAAAAACCCACCATTTTTCCTCCAAGATCTACCATCATTACCATCCCCAAATATCCCCAAGTGATTTTCACATCTTTTTCCGCGCCAGTCCGCAGCAGCTCCAGCTGCCCCTCCCGGTGCCTGGATGCCACGTTTGAGCGGCTGGTCCGATGAGGTGCCTATGAAAGTTGGATGTTCTGATGATTTCTGATGTGTTTCCCCCCAAAAAAATGTGGATGTTCTGATGATTTCTCACGTGTTTCCCAGAAAAAATGGATGTTGGACGATGTTGGATGAGTGGATACATTTGGTTTTTCATATGTTGAAATGTTTGGGTTATCCTCACTGCATCCTACAGGACCTGATGAAGGAGCGTCAGCGAGCCATGGCCATGCCAGAGCCTGTTCCAGCCACAGAAACCTTGACGACAGACGATGCAAATGCCAAATTTTGTTGGTTGTTGATGTTATATATATATATATATATTTGTGAGTGTACACGATTGTATGTGAGTTTGTGTTGCTTTATTTAATGTTATTGTTGGTTTTTGTACATGGATCTGTTTTCTCTGCAGATTTCATCAGTTTCGTTTGGTAAACTGCGGTGTTGCACCCGTCAGGCACCAGGATACAATGGCCCCCGTTACACGAAGGCCTTGTGCTTAGCAGCTTAGATGCTCAGCCGTGCGGTTGGAAGTTGCTCATAGTTACTGCATGTTACTACTGTCGTTACGGCCAAACACCTCGTCTTGCCCGCGCCTGTTGGCCCCCTTCTTCGTATGAGCTGAAAACGTGGTAAAAATGGAATATTTTAGCATTATGGTTAACTTGATGTTCTAGATCAGAACGCACAGCAGAGGGACCTGTGCGGGTTCGTTCCACATCATCATCATCACCATCACCATCATCATCATCATCATCATCATCATCACCAGCATCATCATCATCATCATCATCATCATCACCAGCATCATCATCATCATCATCATCATCATCATCATCATCATAATCATCATCATCATCATCATCATCATCATCACCAGCATCATCATCATCATCATCATCATCATCATCAACGAAGATCTGCAACGAATATAGAAGTTTGACAGGGGTGGGAGAATTAAACCCTTATTGACGGCCTTCAATGAATGTAGAAGTCCAACGGGGGTGGGAGAATTAAACTCTTATTGATGCCCTTCAATGAATGTAGAAGTTTAACGGGGGTGGGAGAATTAAACTCTTTTTGAAGATCTTCAATAAATGTAGGGGTTTAACGCGGGTGGGAGACTTGAACCCTTATTGATGGCCTTCAATGAATGTAGAAGTCTAACGGGGGTGGGGGAATTAAACCCTTATTGATGCCCTTCAATGAATGTAGAAGTTTAACGGGGGTGGGAGAATTAAACTCTTATTGAAGATTTTCAATGTATGTAAAATGAATGAACAGTTTAATGAGGGTTGGACTTTTTTATTCCCTAATACCTTTGTTGATCTTCCCAAGACAAGAAGGGTGTGGGCGAAACGGGGTGTTTGCGCGTATCGTTAGTATCGTGATATGAATATATGAGCAACTAGCGGTAGTTTCTTTGTTTCAGTTTCGCTTCACATATTTACTTAGGCAGCTGACATTGACGATGCGTGGCTGGAAAGGCTAGAAAGTGCTCAAGCGCAAGTTTTGCTTCTTCAACAAATGGGGGGAAATCTACATGCGGTGAATTTGCAGGCTGAAGCAGTTCCAGCAAACCGGAGGTCTCATTCCAAAGAAGGCAGGGTGCCACCATGTGCCACCCTTTACACGTGAGATAAAACTCTTGCTGTTTTGATCCATTTCTGTGCAGATTTTTGATATTGTTAACCATTATTATCCATTATTATCCACTATTATCCACTATTAACCACTATTATCCACTATTAACCACGATATTATCATGTGTTTCATGTGCCAGCTGTGGAGGACGCCTATCTCCTGGTTCTTGATGTCATTGCTCAGCTAAAGTCGGAGCAGACCATGAACCGTGTGCAGGCTGCCTTTTTGTAGGAATTTCTTTGGCCGAGCCACAGCCTGCTGATTTCGCAGAACGTGCTTAAATGAATATAGTTATATACATATAACTATATAATTATATATAATTATATATAATAGTATATGATTAAATATATAAAATATAAACATGACAATACAGATCAAAACATACTAAAACATACTAAAACAGTATGAAGCACTCAATCAGCCTCAATCAGCTCACTTGTGAAGATTTGGGTAGCTATGTGGCTATGGCTATGTGTACCAGGTGGGTCCTGGCCAGAAGTTGACAGCCTTCCACTTAGAAAAACTTGGTACTCCGATCTCCGATGAATTCATGAGTGACGTCATCGTGAAGAGATTTTTTGCTTTTAGGTCTTTGGAGATCTTCATGGCCAGTACTTTGACTTCATGAACATTCTCAGCTCGGCTCTCAGACGACGTCAATGCTGGCATGACATGCGGCATGACTCCGAAAGTCCAAGGCATGGCTGGCATGCCTTCCCCGAACACGTTTGGTGACCCAGCCCTGGGAATGGAAATCATTGGTGTTTTTTTTTTTTTAAACACGGAAGCCCTGCCTGGGTCTGAGGCCTTTCCTCTTCAACGGCGACTTTGTTGACCGTGGCTCCTGGTCCATTGAGGTCATCCTCCTGATCTTTGCCATGAAGATGAAGAACCCCAATGCTGTTTTCATGAACCGAGGGAATCACGAAATGCTGGAGGCCAATATGATCTACGGCTTTGCAGGAGAAACAGGAGCCAAGTACGACTTGGATCTCTTCAACCTCTTCTCTGAGTCCTTCCGAAATCTTCCTTTGCTTCACTTGATCAACAATGAAGTCTTGGTGGTGCATGCCGGTATCCCAGGTCCCCGGCCTCGTGTGTGGTTGCCAGGTCAGACGCATGATCCAGAGGATGCCGTCCCGGTGAACGCCCGAGCCACGACCTTGGCAGAAATTGCCTCAGTGGATCGATACACCGAACTCACACCCAACAGCTACAAAGAGGCCGTGGACAGTGCTCCACGAACGGAAGAAAAATGGGAGACAGATTCTCGAATGATCATCGACTTCCTGTGGTCAGATCCCAGAGGTGGAGCTGGATATGGTCCATCCTACAGAAAGAGCAGAGGTGTTTTCATGTTTGGCCCAGATGTCACCGCGCAGTTCTGCAGGGAGAACAACATCAGTCTGGTGATTCGATCTCATGAGGTGAAAGCTGAGGGATGGCTGAAGGATCACGACACTTTGATGAGTGTCTTCAGCGCTCCAAATTATTTGGACACCGGAGGCAACAAGGGCGCCTTCCTCACACTGACTCCGGGCCCAAATGGCAAGCTCCAGGCCGGATGATGTCTATATATAAAGTATTATAACAAATATGTATTTAATTGTATGAATATGATGAATAACTATAATATACATATTGTATACATAATATATATATATATATTAACACATATAATTATACATATATATATACATATACATAATATATATATATACACATTGTAGATAATTACAGATATATAGCCGCAAGACGATTCATAAGTTGGTTCATAAGTTTGATTCACCTTGATGCAGCAGTTTTTTTTTTCGACCAGCTACAGGCCAGCCCGACCAGCTATACCGCAGTTCCTCATCCAGACCTTCCTCCGATGTACCATCAGGCCAGAAACTGCCAAGGTTGGCCTCCAAAGGCGACTGAGGCGACAGCTTTGCTAAGAGAAGTTGGTTCATAGTCCACTATGGCGGTCGCCTACAGGTAGAGGACGCTTTCACATGTTGCAACTCACGATATCTTTATTGTGCTGTGCAATCTAGGATATGTAATTATAGAAGTCATAATATAACGAAAGTGTGTGTAGTTTCGCCGAAGCCTCTAACGCCTGAGAAATGAGACATGCTTGAATGCTCTTATGGTGGCAATGGAAACTGCTCGTGCAGAACTACATCGTGAACAACCATCCGCATCTCACACGGCAAATGAGGAAGAAGCAGGCACTCTCTATGCACTATGTACACTATGGGAATTGGTCTCCCTGACATTCTGGGCTTCCGGGAATGCCATAATGCACAGGCTGTTTTCATGTGAGCTTTGCCTTCGCAGGTTGCACAGGCTGATGATTTTGGAGACAGCGATTTCGCTGGCTACCAAGCGCCTCGGTTGACAATTGACAATTGCCAAAAAGTGACATTTCTTGATCAATATTTTGTTGATGTGGCATTTTGATGCATTTTGATATATATATATAATTATATACATATATATATATACATATGTACATATTAATATTATTATATTGCATACATGCTAAAAACATGCTTTTAGCGCATCTTGAATATGTTTGAATCAGATTCTGCGCCAAAGCCACGCAATGTGGTGAGGGACCAGACGAGTGGGAAGAGGTCGATGCTGGAGCAACGCTGAACGCAATGTCTTCATAGCTGAACATGTATCGCTTTTGTGCGAGTAGATTTAGAACTCGGCCCAGAGAAGACCCCAAATTGAGTAGTGAATCCTGGGTGAGTCATTGCTCGTTGCATCTTGAAACGGCCTGGTTCCTCAGTTGGAAGTAGTGCCCAGAGAGTTTCCTGGACCATGTCCTCTCCGTTGAGTCAGTTTTGCGGACATTGTTCCCCCAATGTGGGATCATGAGAGTGTCAGATTTTCCGACTGCGACTTGAAGATTGCTCAACATGTGAAAACGTGTCAAAAGGATATGGTTTCCAAATGTTTCCAACTGATTTTTTGTATGAAAATATGTCTTCAGCCCCTCACTGTGATCCTTTGTGCCTTGGCTGCCTTGGCTCAGAATGTGATTTTTAGAGGCCACTGAATTCCGATTTGTCAAAAAGCACGCAGCAGCTTGTTGAATTCAGACGATATGACCTGTTAATTCTGATAGAAACATGTATGAAAAATGTATGAAAATAGAAGATAAAGAGAAGATAAGATGATATAAGATGACACAAGATGATATAAGATGATATAAGATGATATAAGATGATATAAGATGATATAAGATGATATAAGATGATATAAGACTGAATGCCAGTGATACAGTAGACTTTCTTCTACAAGACAGAAGTACTGTGCTGTCAGAGGCACTGGACAGCAGAGATTCTTGTAGCTGCAATGTGGTGGGTGGTGCAGGACAATTCAGGACACTGGTCGTCCAGTGAATTTAATCTGGATACCTAGTGGCTCTAGATTTTTGTTGCATCTGAAGTCAGAATGTGATGCTCCCACATGACTCCAAATTAGTGCAGCAATTGCAAGGGGACACCAAAAAGATTAAGGATGGAAATCACACAGCTGGTCAGCTGATACTAGCCGGGATCGCACACTGACCTACGGATATGACGGCTTTGGGCTTTGGGATTACAAGACCTTGTTGCGATCACCGGTACGAGACATGAACACATCGCGCGCGAGTTCATTTTCAAGCCTCCCTTGCTCCATAGTTGCAATTTCTTGTTTCTTCTTTTATTTGATTGACAGGTCGGGCTCCATTTTTTCCAACATCTTGTCGCTTTTTATGCCGTTCTCTTAACGCGTGCAAGAAGTCGCGCGCTTCAACCGATCTCATCTTCGAAAGTGTCTGACGAGGTATGTTCTTCCACCATTTTCCAATCTCTTCCAATCCCTTCCAATCTCCACCCAAACATTTTCGTGGATCTTTGTGGTTCAAGCTTCGAACAGGACCATGGCGCGCTTGGAACAGCTACAGGAGGCGGCCTTGCGCGAGGCGGTATTGGATGACGATCTGGAAAGGAGTCCATGGCCAGGAAAAATACAAAGACACAATCTTGACATAATATATAATTAACAAATTACAATTACATATATATATATATGTATACACATAATATACATATTATAGATAATTATAAACATAGAACATATCTCAAAATATCTCTTGATATGCTGAGAATTGACCGAGTTTGAGGATCCGCTCGGAGGTGATCTGGACCTTGGGGGGCTCCGCTCGCCGTCTGGAAGCTGCCTTTGGTGGAGCGTCTGCATCTGAGTTCCCAGCACCGGAAATAGGACATGACTATGACATGATGACTATGACTATGACTAGAATCTATGATATCTATGATATCTATGAATATGACATAGATTGACATAGTATGAATATGACTATATACATGACAATATGACTAGATGACTATGTCAATGTGACTCTGACAGTGACATGATGCATTAATAGTATGGAATTCTTGAGGGGGTAATAATTACAGGACAACCTACGCAACATTGCACAGGATTTACTGTAGGCATTTTTCTTCCATTTCAATGCATGCCAGATATGCACAATTCACAGCTCTGATATGGTCCCATTATGTTTCCTTTTCGACGCAGTTTGACGTGCACACTTCAGGCGCGGCATCCTTGGTTTTGAGGATTTTGTGCGTGGCTTGCGGACGTCAGCGGCCTAGAAATCATTGGAAAAAACTGGTGGGAAAGCTGCAGGACGTGCGGAGATGGGTGTAGTTCTTAGCAACTCATACCATCAAAAGCCATGAGGATAGGCTTTCAGGCTGAAGACCTTGAAGGCCTGACATGACATGTACTGCTTTCCGCAATTCACTGGGATTTCCACTCTGTTGCAGGATGTGGGTTTAAAGATCCAGCAGAAGCTTTCCGTGTGCTTGACCGCTCCAGGTGCTTCTCTTAGACATTCGGGGTCAGGGTCACACCATGTCACAATATGTCACACCTACCTTTCCAATCCTTTCCATGGCAAAGGGCCAAAATTGAGGACCCAGATATCTGTACCCTCTGGTAAACTAACATAGCTATTGAACATGCCCATTAAAAATGGTGATTTTCAATAGCTGTAGATCTTTTGTTTCGATGCCGACTTTGCCAAGGCGAGGCTGTCTTCTCATAGAAGAAGTTACGCGGCGACCCGATGCCAAAATCCGCAAGTGACTTTGCAAAAACACTTCTGTAAAAAACAAGTATACGGTAAAAGATCGGAAAAGTAAGTCTTGGCACAGTGCAGACTCTTGCAGACGTTTCAGATTTTTTCTTCGGTGTCCACACGCCTTGGAGTTCAAATTGAGAAATCACATAGCTCTCCCTGCTGCGTTTTGCGAGTTTTTCGACAGCTGAGGTTGTGCGGAAGTGGAAGTCTTAGGAGATGCTGAGACCGACTGCGGGATGACTTGGATGACTTGCGCTCAGTTCTCTGCAGGAGAAGCGCCTCCAGCGATGGATTTGACATGAGCATTGGCAGCACCCTGGCTGAGAAATCGGATGACACGAAACAGCACCAAACATGGCCAGAGTATTTGGGTCTATTTTGGGTCTTTGTGACAATTTGTGACAATTGTCCATACCTTTTTTCTGGTGTTGGGAATGCTTGGTAGGGGAGATGCCCTGGAGGTACTGGATCTGATCTATATTCTGCGCGGGAGGACCTGCCTGTTTTATCAATCAGGTTCCAATGTGCAATGATGTGGATGTCACAATGACTGCTGGAGCAACCAGTGGACTTGCACTTTGCACTGGTTGACAATCGCTGTGGCAGCTAAGTGTCGTCACCAATCCAAGACAGCCACTTGTTCACAAAAGCGCTTCGTCTTTGTTAGGTTCTGCTCCTTCAGCTACAATGCAGCAGATTTCTCATGCAGTTTTGGTTCAAACTGTCCAAAGCTTTGAGCGAATGGCGGGATGGTGAAACAACTTGAAAGATCTTCCACGCCAGTCCCGCAAGAGGTGAGGCTGTGGTCTTGCACGTTCGATAATCACAAAGTTGATTCTGGTCAAAAAATGAGAGAGAAGAAACATGGAGGAACATCTCGGAGAAACAGAGGAGAGTCAGAGAGTGGACACTTCAACAATCCCATTCATCGCATGTTCAGCGATGACATCGTGATGAATCGAATCCAGGCACCTGCACGTGCAGAAGGGACTGGTCAAGAACAAACCGACGATGAATGGATCGATCTGGGGACAAAGGCAGCACTATTGTAGTCATTTTTTGTATTGAATCAAAATTGAATCCATATCCCATAGGATCCATGTATGCTATATATGCTAACATTTGGGGTATATTGATGGTAAATGTTACCATATATAGCATACATGGATCCTATGGGTATTGAATCCATTTGAATCTCGTTGCCACCTTTGCTGGTGATTTTTTTAAGTGAGGAGGAAATAGACAAGAAGAAGCAGCCCAAAAAAGAAAAGAAGAAGACATCAAAGGCCTGGGCAAAGTGGAAGGACATGGACACGACATCGTCCAAACATACTCCGCTTGGATAATCCAACTTCATCTCAGCAAATTCATGCAGCTAACATTAAACTTATTCAACATTCATTTAGCATCCTGCTATATCCTGCTTATTCTTTTCTCATCTCTGTCAACTTGGAGGGCCTGCTGGGCGGTGCCGCTGAGCTGGTGCCGATTTTGATTTTGGGTTTCTTGACTGCACTGATGGGCCGATGGGCCCCGCGTGTGGAGAAAGGCCCTGTTTCCGTTGCTGTTACCGTTGTTTTGGTTTTTCTATGTTTCTCGTGCTTTCTGAAACATCGGCAGTTTGAACATATGACGCAGTCGAGGCTACTTTGGAAAGGCAAGGCTTTGCGGACTTTGGCAAAACTATACACAATTTTCATTAATGTTCCGACATGTTCCGACATTTGCAACGGATGAGCGCCGCTCTGCAAATCTCCACAGTGCACACCGTGGTGAGGCGTTCTGGTCCTGGTATGGCATGCTGTACCCGAAGTTTCCGGACCTTGTTGGCAAGTTCGGTGAGACAAATCGTGTGTCATGAGTGAAGTACGACTGAGTACGACTGAGTACGACTGAGTACGACAGTGGTGGTGATCCTGAGTCAGGACTTTGACGCCAATCATAGATACTTGGAGAAGTTCCAGAACAGGACAGATTTGAGGATCATGAAGGGTCAAAGAATTGCAGACAATCATATATCATATATATATATATATATATATATCATATATCGAATTGAGAACAAAAATTGTATGTTGTTCGATCTTTCATGTGAGGATAGAAAGGGGAGAAGCTCTCACACTCGATGTCTTCATCAAGGAGAGCAAGCAACTCGTCACAGCTCATGGCCAACATCTTCTGTATTCATTTTGCTTGGTCCGCTCACGACCCGCAGAATTTTTCGTAAGGTCCCAGCCCAGAATTGCTCGAGATGCACCCCCTGATTGGAGTGTTCAATTTGAATACGACGAGGAGGACCACGGGATGCGGTAAAATTTGGAGAGACATATTAGTGACATACCTAGAAATTATCCCATATAGAAATTCAGAGAATTTCAGAGGATATCTGATGATTTCCTGATGATTTACTCCGGATTTCTCCTGGCTGACCTTTTTTAGATCTATGAGTCTGTCTTGGAACCTGGCTGGAACCTGGCAGGATTTTCTTCCATCCTCCAAATCCTTGCTGGTGAATATCTCCTCAAAGATGCTGAACAAGACAAAGACTCTCAGCCAAAAGGATGAAGAATGAAGACAAACAACTAAGTAGCTGTGCGTTTCTTGTCTTCCACATTTAAGCCTGCCTTTCCTCGCCAAGGAATGTCTGGCTGACCGCAAGGTTAAAGACCGAAAAAGGCCTGTCATCATCTGTCATCACTTCTTCCGATTCTTCCGAAAAAGGTATATTTTTTCACATTTTTTCACATTTTTTCACTGTTGAAGTCCAGCATTTTTCTGCAGGTGATTTTGTTGCCGAAGCGCACGGAGGAATGATCAAGTGACTTGATTTGAGCTGACCAGTTCGACCAGTTCGACCAGTTCCCGAGTGTTGACCAGTTCCACACTGTTTGTCTTTCAAGGTATGACAAAATGAAAGCACAAGCCACAAAGTATTGGCTGACATCAGGCATGGAATCGGCCTATTTTCGGTATTTTCCGGATTTTCAATCGGATTCAATCGCACCAGGAAAGGAACTTTGTTCAGAAATAAGTTGGTCAGATTCAGGAAGATGTGACACCAGTTCACTTATTCTGATTTGACGAAGGTGAAGCAAGACTGTAGGAGGCTTTACATCGGCACCTTTAAAAATATCGGTTTGCATCGATCCGCGCACCAGAGGTGAAGTTTGTGAAGACAATACAGAGAGGCCTCCGTTCTCAGAGTCTCAGAGGGCTTCCAACATCCAACTTGATTTGACATATTTGACAATATTTGACATACTTCCAGGACGTATGGAACGAAAGATAAGCCATTGACTGCAAGAGGAGTACCCAAAATGCAGGCACGACGTTTGTTGCTGAGCACCCTTCGTGATATTGAAATGATGTGGTGCAATGAATTACATAGATTTGCCCAAGCAATGTTCAGGTCAGACTTGTTTATGACCGTACACACTACCCGCGACCTTGGAAAAACAGTCACTACTATCCTCCCTTGCCTCTTGGTAGCAATAATTAATATAATAATTATGCAGCAGTCCGTTTCATATTTATCTTCGATTGATCTTCTGAGTGTATCTGAGTGTTGGGTTCCTGTCTTGCAATTTGAGCTTCAGCTTCGCTTCAGGTATGTGGATGAATTCTGGATGACCAATGATCAGCTCATCAAGTTTCCAGCCAGTGGATATCATAGCTTTGACGCGGATCTTTGCCTACAATGGCTTTTACAATGGCTTTGATGCAAAGTCCAAAGTCTGGAAAGCTTAAAAGAGCCTGAAATGGTGCCAGAAATGTGTCAGAATACTGCAGAAATGCTTCAAATCGTCCGGAAGAAGGTCTTGTTGCAGAGAACTCTCTGAGCTTCACTGAGCTCAATTTGGTGCCAAGGAAATTCACTTTGGGCTGATGTCTGCACCCAGATGGCGATTTCAGAATATGTTTCTCGCCTCGATGCCATTCTCGCCGGTGTTCGCTCGTCGAGTCGGTCGAGTCGCTCGTCGAGCCGAGCTCATATCGTCGTCTAAGGATGGATCACAGCATCAAGAACATGGCCACTCAGTTCGCAGGTGAAGATGCAGAAGAGATCATGCAAATCCGGGACTTGCTCCTTGGCAGACTTGGCAGACTTGGCAGACTTGGCAGACTTGGCAGACGACTTGGGGACTTGTGACACCTTTGCTGGCTGAATTCTACTCGCCAACCTTGGCGAGTTGATATACTTAATATATCTTAATAATTCTTAATATGAGAATGAAGCACCGTTCTGAAAATTACAGGTTCGCGAACACAAACTCGTACCTTCTGATAGTGACCATGGTGGTGAGCGTTCTGCATATGATCTTTGAGTATTTGGCCCTGAAGCACGATGCTCCTTGGCACGCAAGGCCCAGCATCTCGCCAAAACGAACCAAAAAGAACAGGACATGAAGAGAGAGAGAGAGAGAGAAAGAGAAAGAGGCGTACTCTTTCTTTTCTCCTGTCTTTGTGTTCAAAGCGAAACTCTGGAGAACTTTGCATTTTGCAAAGCTGAGGTGCTCTTTTGGCAGAAGACCGATGCGGAGACGTTGAAGCGATACGTCTCATTAAGGGCAATTTTTTGGGAGATTTTCTGCATCTTGGTCGCGCTTAGTGGCAAAAGTGCGCCTGATCCTGGTTTCCACCGCAGCTTTAGTTGAAGGATTCATTCATGCAGTTGAATTGAAGGATTCAATGTAAGTGCGGTCCAGAGCATTGAACTGCCCGAATTGCTCTGCACTCCAGGCAATGTGGTTCTTTGGATTTATTTGTGGCTTTGCTTCAATGAGATATGGAACCAGTGCAGCCGTCTTCCCTGTGTGCTGTTTTGATGGTGAGAGTTGCGGTCTTGAGGTATGATCAGGAGACAGGTTGGCTAGTCCTTATCTTGATGCTGGGACAGATCGCAGTCGATTGCTGGAAGCTGACCCGTGTCATCGAGGCTTGTCAACCTGGAGCTATCTAATTTCAACATATTTAAATTCTTGCTCGATGAATCTCGATGAAAAGCCTTGTTTGCTGATCATGTAGATCATACGAAAAATTTTAAGTTATTAAACTAAATGGCGCGTCGGACTTTTGCTGGTCATTTCCATCAACCTGTCATGGTGGGATTGGCCGAAGATGTGCAGTCCAGTACCTTCCTCCCCTGTTTCCTTCGTTGCAGTTAGCAGAACTGCGGATTGACTGATTGACGAAAGCACTGACCGAATTCAGCTGTCAGTTTGCAGATTGAATTTGGCAGGTTATGGCAGGGTTTTTTTTCCAGTCGATTCCAGTGTTTTTTCATGTTTTTTCGCAATCCTAAAACACAGGTGAGACTTGAGAGGAACGGCGCGCTGGTCTATCCAGCTTTCAGAAGCCGTGTTCCCCACTCCAGCTCGGACCCTCGTCAGATGCGCGGGTTGAGATGCACTGATGATCTGAAAAAATCAGCTGGTGCAGCTATGAAATTTTGTCATCTGGTTATGACTAACAGTTCGCCATGGAAAGATCCACCCATTTTTAAGTTCGGTAAACCATCTATTTCTATGCGCCATCTATACCATGGCTATGTTAAATAACCAGAGGTTACTTCTACTTGTACTGTGATATTATGGACCCAGATCTAAGGATGACTACGACAAGATAGCATTGCAATATCTCTCTTATGCCCAGTCCTTAGCCGTACCGCAAGTCGAGCAATCCCGCATAGGCCCGCAAAATTGTGTCCGAAACCGCTCAGCCAAGATTTTGGTGCCGATTATCCTGGTCTATTCCATTTATTCACTGAAATTCGAGTGTCACAAGGGCATCATTGCGAGCCTCGGCTGCAGTTTCAAACAAGATCACGAGTCGAAAGCTGAAAAATCATGGAAAACTGGGCCTTGAAAATCTTGAAATGCCTGTGCCCAGGTATTTGCTGCATGTATCTGCATCTATGGTTTATGCGCTGGGCTTTGCGCTCATGTATCTCGGTCAAACGGTTCGCGTTTTTTTTTGTCATTCTCAATGATCCCAACCGACCTTACCACATGATAGTCCAACGATGGTGTTGTGGATTTTACCCCCTGGTAAACTAACAGTTTGCTATTGAACATGGCAATTTATAGTTGATTTACCCATTAAAAATGATGATTTTCCATAGCTATGTTAGTTTACCAGAGGGTAATCTGTTTCTGGACACGGATCTTTCGTGGAATTCAACATGACCTGACAGGACGCCCCAGCTCTTCATTAATTACAGAATGAAATCAGTGGCTTATCTACCGTGGAAGCGATTCATCTACAGCTTCTTGCTTGAATATGCTTGAGTTGTTTGAATTGCAAGCCAGTATGATGCATGCTCATTTGAGAGAAACCGGTCCAATGCACTTGCTGACAATTGACTGCAAGGAGCAATCAACACGTTCATAGAAGCTTGACTGCAGCTTTACGGTCTTTACGTATGCATAGTTCGATGATGTTCGATGCACACCCTGAGCTCACCTTTTAGAAAAGCAGTTCTTTGGAGTCCTCTGTCGACTCACAGCCGAAACTCTCGAAGCCAAGAGCACGTCAAGAACATATTTTCCCATGCATCATGATCCAGCCAAGAATCTGAATTCGCTTTGGGTGCAGGAAGCTGAACCGAATTCTGCTGATTTCAATGTGATTCCAAGAGTTTGACCAAAGCAAACCGGAGCTTCAAGCTGCTGAAGCATCCTTCCTGAGCCAGATCATATTGTATATATATAGAACTATTACTATAATAATGGTATACAGTAATATAATAATATATGTCATTTATATATTATCCCCGGCTCTACTTTTCCTTCTTGAAACGAAGACTTCACCAAAGGAGACCAAAGGATTGCAATTTCAGATTACATATTCGTTTGCTTTCACGAAAAAGATGCAGGTTCCCATTTCGATGCAAATTCAGAGTCTGGTGCAGCTAAGGACGACCTATTTTCCTTCATCATCAAGATGCCCACTATGCACAGTGGGGCTCTGAGATTTTGGAAACTCTCGAGCCATGTGCCCATCAAGCATAATTAGACCAGATCCTGTATCCTACCGGATATAGATGCTCAAGAACGGTTCGTGCCCTTCTCTCAATTCCTTTGTTGCTCTTGCTTCGGACAGGAATGTCTTGCTTCCGGGATGACATTGTCTTTCTCATCTACCTCTACCAGAGACACATATATCCCGTGGACAAAGAAAGCCCGGTGCTTTTTTGACTGTATTGCGCAGTTTTTCACTGTATCGCTTCAATGCCGATTTCCGGTTTCTTGTTGTGCCGCTTCCGAGGAATGTTTGATGAAGACTTTACTGAAACTGCTGACGACAAGGTTGAGGAGCCAAGAAGCTGAGTACTTTTCTGTAAGACTGGTTGCGTGCCGTGTCCCTGAATGTTTCTGAAACCCACCAAGAGCTGTCGTGTTGAACATTGGTGGAGGACAAAAAAGATCAATGAATGCGACAAAGCGACAGAGTTGGCCTTAGTCCTCGCAGGGTCTTGGACTCTCGAAATGTCTCGAGATGTCTCGAGATGAGTAAAAGACTACAAGACCTCAAGCTCAGCCCCAGGATTGAGCCGGAAAAAAGGTTTTTGAATGCTTTCGAATGTCTTCAGTTTCCAGTTGCGCATCTCTTTGTGGCTCTGATTTCTGATTGCAAAATGTTCGAATTGCACATCTTGGGAGCTGAGATTGTATATATAGGGGCTGTATAGGGCGGGGCTGTGCCAGACTCGGAATCGCCTCGGCCGGTGCAGTGAAGCGGCTGAGAAAAACCTTGGAAGCAAATCGTTCAGCAAAATGCACTCAGCCGGAGCCGCATGAACTGCAATCCACATATATCCACATCATCATAGTCCAGTTATATGCTGACCACGAAGGTAGCAAGACCTTATAACACCTGAGCTTATAACTTATACGATTCGAAATGAGTGCTATATGTAGCAGCTTGGAATGTGCTTTCTTGGAGCAATTGCATTTTGGTATGATAGGCCAGCAGTTGCGATGCAGGGAGTTTAAGTTTTAGCCTCTATAAAAAGAATATACATAATATACACACATCGAGAAAGTTATGGAGGGCGTGAGTCGGCGGGAGACTTAGAAAACCTGGAGTCGCCATGAATCGCCTGCAGGATCTTGAGAACATCCTTGGGCTTCTCAGAGAGCGAGAGCAGGAGATCCAGCTCCTACGAACAGAGATGAACAGCCTCAAAGAACAACAGGCGGCTTAGTGAAATGATCTTCCGCGCTCTGTGAAATGCTTTCCTCCGCGCGGTTGCTGGACGTGTCATGCAGACGAGATTCGAAGATGGATGCCCGCGATGACTTTGGCCGCCAAATGCCATCCGTGTTGCAAATGGCGGGCTCAATACTGAATACATCTGAATACAATCAATCTTTGGTAAATGTGAAATAATATTTCCACATGGTTTCCATTAACGTGTTTCCATTACCTCATTGGATAAAATGAACGTTGACACATGTTGACACATGTTGACACATGCGCATCGACACATCATGACACATCTGTCGTTAGGACCGCCACAGTGCCGAACTTCTCCGAGCTCAAAGGGTTGGGATTCTCGGTCCGTCGGTCGGGAGGATGAGACTTCGGGGATGAACAAAAATCAACACCTTGAAAATCCTTGAAAATCCTTGAAACATGAATATATTATATATATATTATAGATATATGAAATACATGAAGATCATGAAGATACGACACTTGTGAGGAAATCACATAGGAAACCTTACCGAGCCCGCTTACCTGTAAGAGGAACGGGACTTTTCTCTGAGTTCTCGTCTTGCCACCTTGGGAGCCAACAACCATGGGTATTGAGGACCTGAGCTTACATCATCGTTCCTCGATAGAACAGCTCCAGGTTCACTGTTTGAACATGAACCAAAATTTGAGCTGTTTTGAAACGAACATTGAATATCATTGAATCATTGAATTCAGTACATGACTTCAATGGCATTTCCTTGATCTTTTACATCTTTGACGCCTGGGAACGTTATGGTCGTTACAATGTCGTTATGGTTTCTGCAGGAATCTCAACGCTCGAAGGATGTGGAGGAATCTGCGCATTCCGCCGAGGCGCAGTCCGTCGTTGATGTTGCCGGGTCACGAGGCTTGCGCATCTGCGAGGCCCACCACTTGAACGAGAAGTCGCGGCAGAATTCCGAGAGAATGTTGCTGGAAGAACAGGACTGGACCAGTGCCACTAAGATCACTAAGTCTTCTAAGTCTTGTCATGGCTGGAGAATGTGCAAAACATATTGCATTGACTGGCCTCAGGAGTGTTTACGCATGGAGGTCAGTGCCTCAAGCTGACGCATATTTATAGAATATACAGGGTATGTAATCCCTGATACCAGTAGTACCGCACAAGGCGGTGGCGGAAGTTTCAATGATAGGACACTATAGGAGAGGTGAGTTGTTGCGATGCATGGATGGCAGGGCGAATCCACTGATGGACCGAAAGGTGGTTGGAGTCGGGTTTTTTGGAGTGGTTGGAATGGTTGCAGTGGGTACCTCACACACAACTGCTGGATGTAGTGTGGTGTAGTGCAGTTGTAGTTGTAGTTGTAATGTAGTGTAGCGGAGATGTAGTGTGTAGTGTAGTGTAAATAGTGTAGTGTAGTTGTAGTCGCAGTTGCAGTTGTAGTTGTGGTGTGGTGTAGTTGGTGTAGCGTAGTGCAATGTAGTGTAGTTGTAGTTGTAGCTGTCGTATGCTGTAGTTGTAGTAGTAGTTGCAGCTGTAGTGTAATTAATGTAGTGTAATTAGTGTAATGATGTGTAATGTAATTGGTGTACTGCAGTGCAACTAGTGTAGTGAAATGTAGCGTAGTGATTTGTAGTTGTAGTTGTAGTGCAGTGGTAGTGGTAGTTGTAGTTGTAGTTGTCTATCTATCTATCTGTCTACCTGCAAGCTTGAAAAAGAAGCTATTCTGCGAGACTTCCTCAAGTTTTGCACGTGGCAACGTCAAAAACGAAGCCATGCTGCGAGACTTCCTCAATTTTCGAAGTTGACAACAGCAAAAACGAAGCAATTCTGCGAGACTTCCTTCG
>Ga0126342_10005606_pt1 | contig 21987 bp, 23 predicted proteins | sample Cyp1metagenome_FD_92528 | JGI IMG/M metagenome (GOLD analysis project Ga0126342, IMG submission 92528) | Coral microbial communities from Lord Howe Island, Old Settlement Bay, Australia - Cyphastrea 1 metagenome | ecosystem: Host-associated > Invertebrates > Cnidaria > Coral ... | reverse complement strand
GGCAGTCTTCCTGGTGGAATCAATAGTTGTTAGTTGTAGAATCGCGAGATTTTGGTTGTGGAATCCTGAGGTTTTGGTTGTGGAATCGTGGGAGTTTGGTTGTGGAATCCTGAGATTTTGGTTGTGGAATCGTGGGAGTGTGGTTGTGGAATCCTGGGAACGTAGTTGTGGAATCGCGCTTTGTTCCCCAAGGTCGCCAGTACCGAAAGCAAGGCCATCCAACCCTCTGCTAACCTGGCAAAAACATAAAATCCATGAAAACCCTCTGAAATAAGCATTTGGATGAGGATTTTACATTGCCAAGTGTAGAATACCGGATCTCCGGAGATTAAAAACATTTGAAAGTCCTGGCGCCTCACGTTGCTGGCGCCTCAGATGGGCGGAGGAGGTGGGTTGAGCGAAATGTAGGAATGTAGGATGCCCTGAAAGTCAAAGGACTCATTTTGCCCGCCATGGTGTAAATAAATCAACAATTAGCCAGGGGTAAATTGAGTCTCTTGGCTTGAAGCAAGATTTTGGAATAGTGCCCCCGCCTGAAGGATAAAAATGAAACATGTTCAAGACCACCTTGATCCATGAGGCACGAAAACTGGAGGGACAGGACTCATGATACTCATGTGAAGCCGAAGCAAGGGAATCCCAACATATAGGATTTTAATTCCTATTTTCCATATATCACCATATAGGATTTGATTATAATTATAATGATACTCATGATACTATGAAATCATTTTCCAGGCGCCCTAATCAAACTCTGTGCTGCCGCGGAGCTGACATAGGTTGCCACGTAAGCACCTTGACGGGTTTCTTGGTTGGGCAACCCATTCAAAAAAATGTTGAGCATAAATTTGGCATCACAGGCAGGATCGAAAGGTATTGAAAGCAAGAACCACCTAGGAATCTACGAAGCAGATTTCTGCGTGAGAAAGCTAGGCTCTTGAACGAAGCTGTCTAAGTCTAAGAAGTGTGCCTTCAAATCTTGTCAATGCAAGCAGTTTAAAGATCAATCTTCACTTCAGTCTCCAAAAATCTCCACCTGCAAGTCCAAGACACATTGGTGCTGATCGTAGTACACGCGCGCAGGCATCACCGACATGGAAAAACCCAGCTTCTTCCTGCGTGGCAAAATTGCAACTGTGGTCCGATGCGGCCCGAAGCAACCAGTCAACCTTAATGAGTGCATAGGGAAAGTTCCACTTCTGGGAGACTACGTAAAGATGAAGAACATCTATTACAAGAAACTAGGAGGGTTAGCAATTCACGCCAGAATAAGGCAAGGATGAACATGTTGAGTAACTGCCATTGTGGAATCAGACACTCAAGAAACACTGAGGACAGCCTGATACATTTCAACTCTGGCATAGTCAGTGATGGAATGCATGCTTTTGGTATGTTTCTCTGTATGGGGATTGGTTCAAATCCTGTACGTATCCTGTACCCCAGGTGCACATCAAAATAGCTGGTAATCAAATATTCATCCAACAAAAAAGCCTCCAAAAACTGTGATAACTCTGATTGTAGGTATTGAATGGTATTGATCCATAGCCATATCTTGAACGTTAGTACCGGATTTTGAGCCACTGAACACTTCCCCGCCCAAAGCTCACTCCACGTCTCAAGTGCTTCCCAGCATCTCACGCTCAAAAATTTCCAATGGAAAATCGATTTGCCCTCTCCTTGGGACACCGCTGCTTCAGCATCAAATGCACGAAACATGCACCCTCACCCAGAGAACCGTTGGTTATTGGAATGGTTTAGGGGAATGTTCCAGAAAAAACCTATATCTAAGTCAGAATCCATTGATCCACTCCATTCCACTCCGGCAACAAATCGTATCCCTCAGGCGACTTGCAAAACGGGCCATGCCGTGGCAATGGAAACATGCAGTTTATACACAGGCTGCCCTAACACGCTCCCAGAATACCATGGAGATATACATATACAGTGTCCCTATATCCATGGTGCCGTCTGTTGAGTTTGATCCGGCAAATTTTAACTACTTTTCAATTTAATCGCCAAAAACATCACAATGCATAGCTGATCTGGGTACTTCATAGGAAACCCAGAACTCCCAAACCTGATTTATCCACATTTAAAGCGAGTCTTTGGACATTTCCGCCATTTTCCCTCACCTTGTGACAAGGCCATCATCACATCATACCAAGCGGCAGGGTCTGCCAGTACATCGCGCACCATGCCTGTCGGATGAGTGGGGGGAATGTCATGCTGCCTGGGTAAGTTGAGAATGGGGTAGCTCATTGGTGGATATGGTCCTTCTTCGGAGTACTTATGTGCACCGGGTCGGTGCTTCGCCATGTCTCTGCAGTCTACAGAAGATCTGGGAGCAAACGGCCTTTGGTTTCAAACCTCAAGACAAGAGGTTTTCAGGAAAACAAACCTCCAGAAAATGCGGTAGCAAGCTGCAGACGATATCGGATTCCCACTTACGGATGACAAGTGTCTATGCCGTTACTTCGTCTCCTGGGAATAGCGGGTGCTGTCCCTTCAGACACAAATAATGATCAAACAGAAATAAACTGAAACTGCAAGAGGCTTTCCATTTACCTAACAATTGTGATTTCATATGGGTTCCATGATTTTTCCATCCGACGACTTTTCCCACTGCCATGTTCCATCAGGGCCTTTGCTTGATGGCACGCCAGGCATTCGTAAAAGCTGGGCCAGCGTTGTTGGTACATGCCTCCGCTAGTGAAGAAATATGAAGAAATGGTTCCCCGAATGACATAATGAGAGCAGGCTCTTTGGAAACTACTGATGGCAGCAGAATTCAGCGGAAAAAAAACATATAAAAACCCCAAAATAGAGAGAAAACTTGGACATCTGCAAAAATGAGGTAAACATGAGGTAAATATTTATACACACACACAGATATATATATATATACATACATACAATTACATACATATATCATATATCATCATCTATACCATACTGGACACACTTTTTTCGGCATCTTTTTGGAGCACGGTCATCCCTCCACCTCTCCACAGGATCTCTAGGAAGGGTCGCAACTGCCAGGCGCACGCTGTGTTCAGCATCACGCGACTGAAGTCCTGGTGAAATACCCATGGAGGGTTTTACCCTCTGGCTATTTAACATAGCTATGGAAAATCACCAATTTTAATGGGAAAATCCACTATTAATGGTCATTTTCAATAGCAATGTTAAATTACCAGAGGGTAAATCATGAATGGCGACATCCATTGTCCTGAGGGAATGGTGATGATAGGTGATGGCAAATATTGGCAAATGATAATAAATCGATATTGATGGCGATATCTAAACATATGAAATATGGCAAAATGATGAAAGATTCGCCATATTATACATCAAGATTGTTTTTTTGTATTATGATGTTCAATGCAGCTACCATCCACGGTGCCTCTTATCATCCTAAAACTATCAGAGGGATTCTATCACGGAAACCTTCATGAAATGGCATGCACCAAGTGAATAAATGGGAAACCGTGTGAGCAGAATCATCATCATCATCATCATCATCATCATCATCATCATCCCAAAATCGAAAAGATTAAAGGTCACCCAATTCACCCCACCTCTGGTTCTTGCAGAAGAAAGCTGGCCACTTCGAAGAGAAGGGGTTCACAGCCTCCGTCATTCCGGACATTGGATGGAGGAAAAAAAGGACATCCATACATTCATTGCAGTATCAGCATCATTTATTTGAGGATATGGCAGTGTGTCAAAACCTTGTACCCCTGGTGAACATCAAAATAGCTGGTAAATGGATGTTCATCCCACTAAAATGGTATTAATAGGTATTGATCCATACCCTTATAAACCCAGGGTTTCCTGTAAACTTCCCCCTAAGTCAATCATGCATACATCCCGAGTTTTGTCATTGGGGTCGCAAAAAGGGTCTATACTGTAAAACCCCTAATGTCAACCCAGAACTCCTCAACCCCCAAGCACCCGGCCCAGGAGATAGAATCATGGAATTCGAAGTTTCATCTGTCCCCAAAATGGGCAAATCACGGCATATCTAAATCCATGGGTTCATCATCATTGTCCATATTATTGACCTATAGTAACAGTAACCACCAATGTCCTTTTGGGCAAAACACATGGACCCGTTTGGTATAGTATGTCAAAAATCACCTACCGAGGTTTTTCAAGGGGAATCTGGGACATCTAGCTAACTTGTTGCTCACCCAGTGCCTGCAATATTGTTCCAGGACAAATCGACTACCTTGGCGCCAGTCTTTAGTCCCAGAAGTTCAGGAAAAATAGACTGAACATCCCTAGCTTTATGGTTTTGATGGAAAACCTCGGAAAAAATGGTGTTCTGTCAACTTCCCCTTAGACCAACCCACTGATTCGACAAACCAAAACTGTTTGAAAAATATGCACTTGGGCAACATCAGCGGGATCAGAATGAGGATCTCTAGTAGGCTCACGCAGGCTCTGCATGCACAAGAATACAAAGTGAAGTGGAAAGTAAATCGTGATCACCGGTAATCATTTGTGATCTGGTTGGTGGTTTCAACCCCTCTGAAAAATCTGAAAGTCAGTTGGGGCTATTATTCCCAATAAATGGAAAAATGAAATTCATGTTCCCAAACACCAACCAGGTGATCATTGGAGCTCATAAAGGTCTCTAACCTACTCACAATTCAGGTGCAAATGCAGAGGGTCTGCCCAGTGCAGTCCGCTGAAGAAACAGCAGTGTCACCAGCAGGTTCTCACGCAGTGTCTATGAATCCAGTGGGTCCCGTCCAAAAGATCATATCAAATACAAATGTATCATGATATATCTATATATGTGTACATACATACATACATACATATATATATACGCATATATATATATATGCCATAAACCCAACAAATATTGAAGTGATTTGCACCAACTTAGCTAACCATAGGGGCATTTCCCTGCATGATTGGGTAGAAATTGCTGGGTTCATCACGGGATCCCATCCTGTGCCCAGATGCAGTGCTGGAGACGGGAAAACTTTGGAAAACCTGCTGTGGCACTGCAGGTTTGATGCGAATCGATGTGCCGAGGTGCCGTAGCAAGTAATGTCAAACCCAAATGAAGAATCCCTGACTATTACCATCTGGTTATGACTAACATAGCCATGGAAAATGGATGAAAATGGCCCTAATCGAAATAGATGGTTTACCTAACTTAAAAATGGGTGGATCTTTCCATGGCAAACTGTTAAATAACCAGATGGTAATTGGGAGGCCTCCAAAATACTGATAAAGCATGAAAAAATTGATTGTGGGTAAGCTTGGTACCGACCCTATTAATATCAAATTAGTTCCAGAGGGATATCAATGGAATCTGGACTCAGGTTGGTAGGTCTTTTCTTTCATCCGGGGGAAAAATATAGTTCATCACACAAGCACATGGGTCATGAGTCAAAAGAGTCAAAAGTAAAAAATATCAACTCCAAAAAATGAATTAAAATGACTGATTTGTTGGGCCATTGGTACCCCAATTGTGTCCCATACCCAATAGATTCAATAGACACAGACATGGCCCCCCCAAGCCACCACCTTCAACGTTTGACTGGGAGACGTGAGAGCAACGGGCCTCGGGGTATGAATCAGCAGAAGTACTGGACTGACCGGACAAATGGGCCATCCAATTTGACTCTGTCCGGACAAGGGTAGTACCCCAAATAACTGTAACAAATTACCAGAGGGTATATCCCATAAAGTGGATGAACAAATCCCATTACATCACATTATTTATCCCATTCAATGGCTATTTTGACATAACCAGAGGGTTACCCCAAAAAGCTGCGATTTCAGGCATGCTCCGGCCGGATTCCGGAAAAAAAAAAGTTGCGAAACATGTCCTGAAGCATTTCCTGGCTGGCAAATGGGGGAAAAATATATGGTTGAAACCACCAAACCATTCATATGATTCATATTCATACCTTATATTTCCTCATTTCAATATCCCAACTTTTTGTGTAGTCCCCCATTTTCAGTTTTTGAAACCACCAAAACTAGCTGTTCATGAGCCCACCATCCCACCAATCAGCTCACCTCAGCTGCCGGTTCCATTCACGACAACTCGCTCGAACTTCGCCTGTAGTGGGCTGATGAGCTGTGACCCACCAAGTTTTTTTCGGGTTTCACCTATTACCCTCTGGTAAACTAACATAACTATGGAAAATCACCATGTTTAAATGGGTAATTCCACTATAAATCACCATTTTCAATAGCTATGTTAAATTACCAGAGGGTAGAACCCATGATTTCAAAAAGCAAAACTGCGGCCAAGATGAAATGATTCACTTACAAAAGCCGGAATTTCTGGAAATATCAGCGACATAGTAGAGATGGCAAGGGTTAATACTGCAAACATGTGGATATCTTGAAAAAATAGAAGTTCACCCACAAGATCCCACAAACATGGGGACATCACCTTGAAATGATCTGCTCTCTCTGTTTGTCGGCAACGGTTTCCAAGCAAAAAATGCCCAAAGGTAAAGGCACTTCATGCTAAACCAACATCAAGCCAACCCAAAAACCCTGCAAGAAAATAGGATGTTTCCTTGAGAAACGAATGACATTTCACCTGTGCTCTCCAAGGTTTTCACAATCTATCTGACCTGTCTATTAGTGTGATTAATATTGATTAATCATCTGCCAACCTATCTATGTGGCTACAAGTATCTACCCTCCACTAATCGAACATGGTAATGGAAAATCCCCCAGCTGATGGAAATATAATGGGAAAAGTTAATAAACATCATGGGTAATAGTTTGGGGAATATCATAGGAATATTTGCATCAGAATTCAAAGCAACTTGAGCCGAGACCTGCTCTGCTGCCAGGCGTGCTGCTGGCTGAAGGTGAGCGGCCTGGCAGCGGAAGTTGATCACCCTGGAAGGTTCGATTTGAGCATGGGAAGATGTGACCCTATATCTATCTATCTATCTGTCTGTCTGTCTATCTATCTATCTATCTATCCATCTATCTATCCATCTATCTATCTATATCTATATCTATATCTCTATCTATCTATCTATCTATCTTATCTTATCTTATCTTATCTTATCTATCTATCTATCTATAAATATATATATATATATATGTAAATATAAATATACATATAGATATAGATATAATAGATGTATATATATATGGATATATGTATATTTACATAATAAAGAGATATAGATAATATATTTAATATATATATAGTTGTTTGATGTTGTTTGTGTACATATAACCACTAGGACTATAAGCAGGGACTCAGAATTCGATACTTCGGACAGGGCGTTCCCCACTTGGGTTCCAGCCATTCAGCCATTGGAGTTCTCCCACTCTCCATGCACTCACTGATTTTATGACTACTGGCACTGTACTATACTGTGGTTACTTTGAAGAAGATCAGTACTCTAAGTAACTATTATGGTAATATCATGGTAATATCTAGTGGCTATTCATAGAAACTATTAGTTCTATGAATCATGAATGGTCAAAACTCAAAAAACATCAGTCACAAACATCACAAATCACCAGAAGGATCGAATTCGATGGCGAGTCTCCTCCAAACTCACTGCCCTCACTGCGCCGATGCCTGAGAGATCGCTGCAGTCGGACTTGGCCAGCGACATCACCTTGGGGCTGATGGGGCCCCCAAGAGAGCGTCCAGTAAGTTGCCTTAAAAAAGTGGCTGAATTCTATGATTTATGGTAGATATAACATGATATAACTATAGTTGTTAATTAACTGAACTATAGTTATATAGTTAATAATGGTGGTTATGATGATTAAACCAACTTATAACTGGGCCCATCCTGTACACAAAGAGATGGAGAGATAGATTTCTGGTATGGATCATCTGTGTATGTATCAGCACGTACCGATGCCTCACCCACTTTGAAGGATTACCAACGTCAGCATCATAGATGATGTTCAACTCCGCTTAGATTTGAAATAGTTGCGTGACAGGAATGTCTACTATGACTATTGCAGGAGCGCTGCTCCAGCATATCCTCCCCCAAATAATCAAGAATCTAAATGTAGCAGGACATCATATACCTCGGATTAGTGAAGCTAAAGAAAAGTGGTCCATCATTCACAACTGCATTCACCAATTCAATGGATTTCAAGGGGAAATCAAAACCAGAAGCTCCACGCATATCCCATGGTTTCTACCTCCAAATATACGGGGGACCATCCATGGGACCAATCCAGGGTTCTGGAGATGATCCACCAGTGTCAGCAGGCTGAAATAAGGTCATTTTAAGGGATAATCATCCGTTATAATGTGGTATGCTGATTCGTGTGGGGATACACTATACATCACTATACCACTATTGTGTCAAGTTTTTCCCAAATTATTCTGAGTCTGTGGAAATGATTGAGGGGTCCACTATTATTCACCATTCCAGTGATTTTTTTCCTGAACTTCTGCAACCAGAAGCCCCGCAGATTTACGGCAAGCTGTCCCACCTCATAGTTGCAGGGCGAAGCTGCGGAAGGTGCGCGGAGCTCCTGAGGCTCCAGGAGTTGTTTTTGTCTCATGGGTTTTTGGTTGATGAACTAGGGGCTGGTTGGTGGTATACCAACCCTGAAAAATATGAAAGTCAGATTGGATCATCATCCCAATGACATTGGGGAAAATAATCCATTCATGTTCCAAACCAACCAGAGGTTTTTGAACCAAAATCCTAGAAAAAATCGTGGATGATTGGCCACTAAAATGATGGCCCTCCAACAGCCCGGAGGTTTAGTAGTCCAGGGCTCCTGAGGTCGGTCTGCGAGGTCGTTATGTTGCAGCAAGATTCAACCCGCAACAATGTCCTCTTATCCCTCTGGCATGGACCATGCTAAACTTTAAAAAAAGATGATTTAAGATGATTGTCCAATTAGAAATGGCATGTTTTGATATGTTTTGCATGTTCAACTTCAACGCCGATCGCTCAAAGTGTCCGATGCCATGGCTGTTTGAAATGATTTGAAGTTTGTTCGCGCTTGTTCACCAACAACAGTCCATCAACTGATGAAAAGAACACATGAACCAGAAAAAAAAAGTCTACGTTCAAGTATGTAAAGTGATCCTTGCCCGCCAAATCCTGCAAAACCGTCGTGTCTCCATGCCTTCATGATAGTATACCCATCTCATTCCCCCCGCAGCACCATGTCTATCCATCGATACAGCTCTCCCCCAATCCGCCTGCAGATTCACTTCGCTTACTGATGCGATGACTTCGTTCTGTGGGAGGACCTGCCATTGCTGGATCCATCCAATTGCAGGGTGATTTTTGAGCTGAAACCAAGAGCATGAAAGGCCGGGTATAAAACATCCTCACCCCATCATACACGGCTTCAGGGTTTGTGATTTGGTGGCCATATGTGGGCATACCCCGGGAAAAAAAAGTACTGAGCACAGAAAAATGGCAATGAAACATGTTAGATCTTTCGATGGAGACCGTAGGCTCTGTCTTGGTTATCTTAGCTGCGTGCTCAACAAGGTCTTCCGTCTAGGTATACAAGAACAAAATCAACGCCAATGTAATGTAGAAAAACCAACCCAAACAAACCACAAAACAGTAACCAAGCCATTTCTGGGGAATCATTGCGAAATCATCCCAATTCAAGGTATGGTATAATGCTATACTATGCTATATCCCATACTAAACCCCATACCCTCTGGTAAACAAACGTTTACATAACTATGGAAAATCACCATTTTTCATGGGAAAATCCACTATTTCAATGGCAATTTTCAATGGCTATGTTAGTTTACCAGAGGGTATATCTATTATATATCCCATTTATATCCCATTAAACCCCATTAAATCCCATTAATGTTAGTTTACCACAGGGTAATTGGTGATGCTTTTGGGAGTTGACCTTCCGGCCTCCGCTCGCTCCGCTTCCATGGCTTCTATGGGCCCGAGGCAGCGGAGCCTCAGCCATTGACATAGACCCCGTCAATTCACCCTGCCAGATAGGGGTTGGAAGAGAACCTACATTAATTGGAAGAGATAGATAGATATAGATATATATATATATATACAATTAATGAGCCACCTACATTGGACACCAAAGCTATGATTTTCCTCAGGTTTGATCGGTTTGAGTACTGCAAAGTATCTTCTCTCCAGCGCCGTCAGGTCTTTTTGTAGCCCCAGCCAGTTGGTGGTGTAGCCACCCAAAACATTTGTCAATTTAAGGATCATCCAATCATTCTGGGGATGCCCTATCAGAGGAAAATTCCTTCTCATGAGGAGTTCTCAACTTAACCCAAACCAAGTGTTTGTTTTTGATAGATGGCACAGCTTAGATACCTGGAAAAAGAAGTTGTTTTCAACAGAATGTGCGAATACTCATCCGTAAAAGTTGCCAAAACTAATTTTTGTGTAACCCATCCTTCTGGTATACCTAGACTCTTTGAAACCACCAACCAGAAATAAAGTCTTACAGCACGACCAGCACAATATGTGGTTCCCTAAATGGTGCCCGAAAAGTATGTTTGAGTTTTTCACATTGCTGCAATAGTGTGTGGCTATGGGTTTACCATCAACCCAAGAGGCTTTAACATCCAGAATTGGCTCATGTAGGCTGATGATGGGAAAGCTACTGCCAAAGATAAGTCAAATTTTACGCATCAACATCCAATCATCAGAAACACCATAACAATCAATAAATCCAAACACTTTTGGGGGCCTCAATAAACCCAAACATAATGGGAAATCTATGGAAAATAACAATCAATAAACCCTTCATACCACCAATCGATAGTGGGCCCTCAATGGTTTCCCCAAACACTACTGGGGGGTGGGTCATTTTTCAAAGGTCTGGTTGAATCCCCATTGTTAAGTCATGTTCCCATCATTTCCCCATCAAAACATCCATGTTTTCTAATGTATAAGTGACTTTTCCCATGGATTTTACCATCAAAACATCCAATTAATTTACGATTTTACCATCAAAACAACCATGTTTATACATACATACATATATATAGAGATATATATATAAGATACGATACGATAAGATAAGATAATATAAGATAAGATAAGATAATATAAGATAAGATAAGATAATATAAGATAATAAAAGATAATATAAGATAAGATAATATAAGATAAGATAAGATAAGATAATATAAGATAAGATAATATAAGATAAGATAAGATAAGACAAGATAATATAAGATAAGATAAGATAAAGTAATATAAGATAAGATAAGATAATAAGATAAGATAAGATAATATAATATAAGATAAGATAAGACAAGATAATATAAGATAAGATAAGATAATATAAGATAAGATAAGATAATATAATATAAGATAAGATAAGATAATGTTATAAGTGACTTTTCCCATGGATTTTACCATCAAACATCCATTTATATATGATTTTACCATCAAAACATCCATTTTTATACATATATATATATAGAGAGATATATATATAAGATAAGATAAGATAAGATAATATAAGATAAGATAATATAAGATAAGATAATATAAGATAAGATAAGATAATGTTATAAGTGACTTTTCCCATGGATTTTACCATCAAAACATCCATTTATATATGATTTTACCATCAACACATCCATTTTTATACATACATATATATATAGAGAGAGATATATAGAGAGATATATATATAAGATAAGATACGATAAGATAAGATAATATAAGATAAGATAATATAAGATAAGATAAAATAAGATAAGATAATATAAGATAAGATAAGATAATGTTATAAATGACTTTTCCCATGGATTTTACCATCAAAACATCCATTTATATATGATTTTACCATCAAAACATCCATTTTTATACATACATATATATATAGAGAGAGAGAGGGAGAGAGATATATAGAGAGATATATATAGATATATATAAGATAAGATAAGATAAGATAAGATAAGATAAGATAATGTTATAAGTGACTTTTCCCATGGAATGTACCATCAAAACATCCATTTATATATGATTTTACCATCAAAACATCCATTTTTATACATACATATATATAGAGAGAGAGATATATAGAGAGAGAGATATATATAAGATAAGATAAGATAATATAAGATAAGATAATATAATATAAGATAAGATAAGATAATGTTATAAGTGACTTTTCCCATGGATTTTACCATCAAAACATCCATTTATATATGATTTTACCATCAAAACATCCATTTTTATACATACATATATATATATAGAGAGAGATATAGAGAGAGATATATATATAAGATAAGATAATATAAGATAAGATAAGATAAGATAAGTTAAGATAATGTTATAAGTGACTTTTCCCATGGATTTTACCATCAAAACATCCATTTATATATGATTTTACCATCAAAACATCCATTTTTATACATACATACACATATATATATAGAGAGAGATATATATAAGATAAGATAAGATAAGATGTTATATATATATAATATTTTATAAGAGGGATGGCCTCATGGATTTTCATATGGTTGCCATCTGATTTTGCCGTTGATTGAAATCTCGCCCGAGGCGCGGCATCACCTCGGAGCTCGCGCAGCCTCCCATGGCCTCGAGGACAGCGTCCCTTGGGTTGGAAAATCCCATGGGAAAGCCAGTGAAAAAAATGGGTTACCATATAAAAATGCTAACTAAACCCCCATGTTATACCGGAAATCTATGGGAAATCTATGGGATGATTATTGGGTAAACTAAGAGTTTGCTATTGAAAATGCTGATTTATACTGGATTTACCCATGAAAAATGGTGGATCTTTCCATAGCTATGTTAGTTTACAGAGGGTGAATGGAAAAAAAATAACTGGTTGGTGGTGCAATAACCATCTTGAAAAATATGGGTTCGTCAATGGGAAGGATGACATCCCATATATGAAATGGAAAATAAAATTCATGTTTGAAACCATCAATAAGCATAAAAATTGTGATTCTTGGGATGATTATTCAGCTTAGTTACCATATGCCATATGCAAATGGAAAAAAAAAAACATAGAAAACCCATGGGAAATCTATAGAAAATCTATGGGAAACCCAGTAATGATCCTAGCATCTATGAAAAATCTATCGGAAAATCGATGGGAAACGCAGTCCCAAAGAGGGATTGTCACATGGATTTTCTGGAAACCAAAATCTATAGTAAATGAGACCATCTATGTGGGAAAGCCAGTAATGAAATGTAATGAACCTACCATTTCGAAATGGTTTACACTTGTTGATGGGATGGTGGATTATTGGGTTTAGTTACCACATGATGGGGAAATCCATGGCAAATCGGGAAGTGATGGAGAAAATCTATGGATTGAGAGATTTTTCATTGAATAATCAGCTGTATGAATGGGATATAATGAAATTAAAAACTATCTATCCCAATTGGGATTGAGAGATTTAATAGTTCAACTATGGATTGATAAATTGATATCTATCTATTGGGATATAATGAATCAACTACTCAAGGATTACCCTCCAATAAATTAACATAGACCCTGGCATTTTTCGGGGTTGGAAGACTAGTTTCCACTATTTTTATTGGTCAGTTTCAGGGTCAACAAGTTAATTTACAAGAGGGCATGGTATATGAACTGTTCAGACACGATATCATCGAGAAAGGTATGGAAAACCCAACTGCGGCTTCCTGATCCTCAAAGTAGATCCGGGGTGCCGAGATTTTTTGAAAGGCGCAAAGGATGGCGAAAAGGATGAAAAAACCTGGGGTTTTCTAGGGAAATCCATGGGAAATCTATGGGAAGTGATGGGGAAAATCTTTCTAATGCCTCTGTTTTGGGATAATAAAATCGTTGGTTTGCAGTTCATGAATAAGTCATATATCAAGTCAACCTCATATCAATCGATCATGTGAATACTGGACTAGGGGATAGAATCTCCCCAAAAAAAACAGCGGATTCGATAGATTTGATATGGCAGGTGGTTTCAATGCATCATGTTCCAGAATCGGACTGACATGATCAGTTTCTCCCAAGTTGGTAGTTCTAGTATGTTATAGTGCGTCATGATATATCATTGTATCTGCTTGGTGGTATACGCCTACCCTTCTGAAAAATGATGGAGTTCGTCAGTTGGGATGATCACATTTCCCAATCTATGGAAATTCATAAAATTCATGTTCCAAACCACCCACCAGTTGTAGTTGATCATATCAATCATATCAATATCCCAACTAATTAAGGTTGATTTACCTAAAAATGGTGATTGTCCATAGTCATGTGAGTAGAATTCCTATGAAAATACGGGGGAATGACATGGAATGATCATCCCCAAATACCCGTCACCACGCCTCCCCTCCAACGCACCGATGCTTGGAGCCGGTGCAGCTGTTGCCAGATGGACATCCCATGAACATCCCACTACCCTCTGGTTATGTCAAAATAGCTATTGAAAATGGTGATTTATAGTGGATTTTCCCATTGAAAATGGTGGATCTTTCCATAGCTATGTTAGTTTACCAGAGGGTAATATCTATAGAAATGATATATGTAACATATGGATGTGTAATATATGATTATATATATATATCCATTAATATCAATATAAACTCTATATGAACATCCCAATATATCATTAACATCCCACTAATATCTATCAAATTTGCATCTTGCATCTTGACCTTGATATCCAATGTTCCCTAAAAATCAAAAAATCCCAGGAGCTCGTGAAATTTGATACTAGTATCCCAGTAGTAATCATTAATATCCAATTATTTGAGAAGTCATCTCCTTTGATGATTTCATGATCTGCATTCTGATGGTGGCTTCCTTTACCGTTTTCGGCACCAGAAAATGAGACACGTTACGCAACACGTCTAGAAATGTCTGATTTGAGGGGCATCCTTGACATCGTCTAGCCGTTGATGTTCTCCCAGTCCTGGAATCTAGTTTTGACCCTCACAGAACTGCATGGGAATCAGGTCTAGTCTAGCCACATGTCATTCCTTCCCCCTAAACCGAAAATTCACTACCCTAAGAACAGCTGTTATCATAAGGCCAGCTATGGGTTTGATTCCCATCCAGATCAAAAGATCCATCTGGGGGAAGGGATTGCAATCTCTCCTAGGATTTCCCTGGTAACTTGAGGAAGTTCAGCAACCGGCAGGCGCCCAGCTGCACTTTTCGGCAACTCTCTGGGATGGGTGTTCCCTGGTGTTTTTCATGTGAGTGCCCAAAAGCAGCCAAGAAAATCCAAGAAAATCCATCAAAGCAATGAATTCTTTCCCGAAATATGTTCGATTCGTTGTTTTTCATCCATAGCAATGATGTAAAAAACTGTAAAGAAAGCATCAGGGGCTACTCTCTGAGCTTTTGGGGCCATTCTCAAAACAGCTCTAACGGTTCTTGGTGAAACCACGAAGCCAGCTCTGTGACGACGGTCGCGTCATCAGATCGCATCAAAACATCCGGAACTGCATCGAATTTGGTCCAAATCCACTCCCCAACAACAATCAACAGCCATAAAATTGAATAAAATTCACAAAAACATGCATAATAATCGTTAGTTTGCATTGCATAAACAGAAACACGTCTATATATATATATATATATGTGTGTGTGTGATTATAATTGATGATATACGTATGATTACATACAGTGATTGTTGGCTTCCCCCTTGGAACAAATTTTGCCCATCGCTTTCTTCTTGGCCAAATTTCCGCCAGTCTTCCGGCTGGTACCCTCGGTCATGAGGATCTACGACGTAGAATCTACGCTTTGTCGGCCCAGGCCAGCGAAGAGATCGAGATGTCTTAGACGTTGCTGGAATCCATGGCTGCTATTTCTGGTAATGTGGGTAAAACAATGCCATAAACCATTCCCCAGTCATCACCAGTTTTATGGGTGGCATGAGGCATGTTTACCATTCCCAATCCTGGGTGGTTTATGATATAGTAAATTATGACATTAATTTTACGGCCAGGCGCTGTGTTGTGCCCGGAAGGTTCAAGTGGTGTTTAAACATGTTCGCTGCAACCCTGACGTTGCGCCGCATCCTACTTCAGGTGGCTATGAAACTAAAGTTGCTGGTATTATTACCCCAATCAACATGTTGTTCATAGGGGGTGGCGAATTTTCATGTGATGATGATCATGATGTGATGATGATGATGATGATGATGATGATGACGATGATGATGATGATGATGATGACGATTATAAGTGTGGAGCAACGTCCGGGTTGGGGCGAACATGTTTAAACATTATCCTTCAACATGCTCAAACACTGCGCAGGGCCAGTGTTTTGAGATTTCCCGGGCGACGAACCCTAAACCCTAAAACCCTAAACCATCCTAAACCATCCTAAACCCTAAAACCCCAAACTCTAAAATCCCAAACCCTAAAACCCTAACCCCTAAAACCTAGGCTCTGAAAACTTTGAATCCTTAACTGGAACACACTGCGTATCACTGCGTATTTTCTGCAATCTCTCCTATCATATATTCGACAGCACGACAGTCTCAATGTTAATGTCTGGGCAACACACGGCGTCTGTGGGTAATTTTACCCACATTAAATACCATCTGGTAAACGTTTACAAAAAACTATGGAAAATCATCATTTTTCATGGGAAAATCCACTATTTCTATGGTCATTTTCAATAGCAAACTGTTAAATTACCAGAGGGTACATCCTGTGACTTTCGCAAAATTTCACGAAGCCAGGGCCACCTGGTGGCCACCTGATGGCTACGACACCAACTGCGATAAGCGCAGCTGTAACACCTGGGGCCTCGGTTTGCGAAAAACCAGGTGGGCGCAGGAACTCAGTAAATCCAAAAGGAACAGGGACATCCACAGTGATATGGAAGAATTGTGGAAAATGATTTTAGGTATTCCCATCATTATGAGTATCTATAATATTATCATTATATTTTATCCATGGATATAAATCATTATCATCCACAGTGATATGGAATTGTTGGATTCATAATTCTGGGACATGTCGGGACATGGGATAACTCGAGGATTTGTTTCAAATGGGAGACCCCAAAATCATCCGAAATCGATGATGTAAAGAATAAAACCATATTTCATGGCAAAGCCTATGGTGCTTTTATTATTTTTTTATGTGGGACGGGCGCATTTTTAGAAAAACACCCAAATTGGGATCGGGCCGATGGGGTGATCATGTGCCATAGAGGTGACTGGCGATTTCCATCATTTCCATCGCCACATTTGATCACCAGAGGCGCCACGTTTTGATCACAGGATACCCTCTGGTAAACAGCCACATAACAAACTGGAAAGATCCACCATAGAAATTATGTGGAATTTTCCCATGAAAAAAAATGGTGGATCTTTCCAGTTCGTGAAAAACGTGGCTCTTTACCAGGCCGGGTATCCCATCCCATAGATTTTTTGCTGAAACGCCCAGCGTCATGGGGATGATTCCTGATGATTCCCCAAAGGAAACACCAGCGTCTGTGTGCAGGCAGCCACTAGGAATAAGAATCAGGATCTACATAACAAACTTTCAGAACAGAAGAATGGCCACGATCATCCTTGAATTTTCAGATCTCAACCAGATATCTAATATTATCTAATCAGGAATTCCTCACATAAACTAAGAAATCCTGGGGATTTCTATGGATTTCTATGTGATTTCTCCATGACATCCCCATTTCTTCCCAGATCTTCCCAGGATGCCGCACTGCACCGGTGGGGAAGCCCTGAGAGCTGTCGAAGAGACCAGGATAGAAACCGGTGGAATCCGTCCCCAGACATATGAAAACTCACGGTTCATGGGGTTCATGGCATGGAAATGGATGGAAATGGATATACCCTCCAGTAAATTAACATAGACCCTGGCATTTTTCGGGGTTGGAAGATTAGTTTCCATTAAAAATTGGGATTTTCAGGGTCAACAAGTTTATTTACCAGAGGGTAAATGAAAAAAACATGACATGTGAAACATTGTGAAACCATTTTCGTGCGGCCTGGTCTATATAATTCTATAGACTTTAACCACTCAATGCATAAGGACGACGCCTGGTCGGGGGGACACATCAATCCAAAGCTCCAGCGATGAATTTTGCCAGAAATCTGTTTGCACCCAAATCTCCTCTCTTCTTGGCCAGAATGTGCAGAATTTTCCACACAAATCATTATATCATCATTAAATCAACTTATTTTATATTATAATTAAATTATAATATTTATATATTATATGTTATATATTATATATTAAATATTATATTAAATATTATATATTGTATATTATATGTTACAACATATATGATATATTAAATATTATATATTTGTTATTATATATTATATATTATATATCATATATTTATATATTCTATAGACAATTACATATTTTGTACATACTACACATACACATGTCCAAGTGTTGCTCATTTCTTGGTGAAAATCCTCCACCCTTTCGTCCCAACACTGCACGTTTCAGGAGTTTGGGGCCGAAAGCACCAGGAAACCAACGGGAACATCCCAGTTTTCCATCTTGGAGGGCTTGGATATCCTCCAAGATTCATCCATTTTTCACCCAGGTTGGAAATGGAACTGGTGTATGATGGGGAAACAGGGAAACATCTCTTATTTGCCAATGACCAATCCGATTTCGATCCCCTCAATGGATGTTTTTCTTCTTCATCTAGTTGTTTTACCAAATAGTTGCAGTGATTCGTATCATGTGATTTTTGGAAAAGCGTATTTTTTTTCAAAGCGTCGCTACGCAAATCTCCACAACACCTTCCCGTTTTTTCTTGGGAACATGGATAAAAATGCTCAACATCCAAACCATCGGATGGCAATTCCATTTCTGGCACACCCAATGCAAGCCATGTTTTGCTGGTTAAGACCCACCTATAGGACCTATGTCATCCCATTTCTGTGGATGTGATCTTTTTGCGGTGTGGGATTCACATGAATATTCATACACCATGCTTTCCTACGGGATTTACACTTCTTTGGAGCCATGTTTTCTACTATCCAATCATTGATATAATAGTAGATATTTTACTATATCCAATGTTTTACTATATCCAATCATTGATATAATATCAATAGGATCCCAAAATGGATCAATGGATTATATCATATATCATATTTTCTACTATCCAATCATTGATATAATCCATTTTGGGATCCTATTTCTCGCGATGCCGAGAAATGGGGAAATGATCTCCTTCTTGGGGGATTGGAGAACATCCCCCTATCCCATTCATGTTCCAAATTATCATAAATTATCCCATTGATCGAGCTGAAAATTTATGCCATGAACAGTAACTAATGCGCTTAAAACAATTATAATAAAAAAACACCCATTTGGGTATGGGTCAATACCTATGGATACATTTTTAGTGGGATGAACATCCATAAATCCCAGCTATTTTGATGTGAACTACAGGGGTACAAGGTTTTGACACACTGCCATTTGGGAAGGGTTTGAATCCCACCCAAAAACATGGTAGTTTAACTGGGGAATAGTTGATGATTGTTTTAACCACATTACACCGATTTTTTACATGATTATGTGGATGTGTTTTTTCAATGGTGTAATGTGGTTTATTGTAAAAAAAAACAGTTTATACCACCCCACAATAAATATCAACCATAATAAAGTTGATGTTATTTCCCCATAAAAAAATGGTGGGAATAGATTATACCACACTACCCTCTGGTAAACGTTTACATAACGAACTGGAAAATCACAATTTTTCATGGGAAAATCCACTATTTCAATGGTGGATCTTTCCATAGTTATGTTAAATTACCAGAGGGTATTCCATGTCATTCCCCCATTTTCATAGGAATTATACTAACATGACTATGGAAAATCACCATTTTTACTAGGTAAATCAACCATAGTTGGGATATTGATATGATTTTTACTAGGTAAATCACCATTTTTACTAGGTAAATCACCATTAAACCCCATTAAAACCCATCTCTCTGGATCCGGGTCGTTTTTTTCTCCCCACCGAGGGACTCTTGGGCCACGCCCAGCGGTTCTTCTTCCTTCACGGCCTCGAACCTGTCCGGTTCGTCCTGAAACTCATGGCAGTGAGGTTGGAGGTTGGAGGGAAACGACATGGAAAAAACATGAAAAAAACATGTTTTTTAAAAGATGTCTTGAGACGTTTCAAATAAGAAAATTGGGATTGAGAGTAATTATTGTTTTTTAGATGGTCTGAAGCCGGAAATGATGGTTTTTCTCAGACAAATGCCAAGAGCACTGTGGGTCTTACACGGCAAACATTGGCTTTCAACTGGCATAATTCATGTGGTTTGAACCAAGGAAATGGAGGTTGGGCACCGCTCAGCAAATCTTAATCTTTGATTGCGCATGCGTAGAAAACGATGCAGCGAGGTTTTTGTTTGCTTGACCTGCTCTATCAATGCTTGAACTGTTAAAAGAACAAATAAGACTACAAACCATACATATATATATATATATATTATGCCATATATATTATAAGCCATATATTATATGCCATATGCATGTATATATATATATATATGTGTGTGTATATGTATATATGTATATATTATATATATATACAGTAATGGAATGGAATGGAATGAAAGACGACATCTTTGAGCCACCTTTTATACAATCGAGCCCGGTCAATTGGGATCATCCGTCAGAAATCGCGAAGATCATCATCAATATGTTGGATAAATCAACCATAAACACCATATATAAAATTACCATAATACCAATTGAATTGATAAATATTATGTTGAATGGATAAATTAATATAAATTACATTTTTTTTTAAAAAAATATGTTAAATATATATTGTTATATATCACCATCTTTAAATGAAATTGGCAATTGTCCATCGCTATGCCACAAATTACCAGGGGGTACCAAAGGTTTACATCTTTGATCCATGCCCCTCACACTCCGGTCCGCTCCGGTCCTCCTCGAAATCAGGTGCGGACCTTCCTAAGAGATGCATGAGAATTGGACACAAAAACGACTCCCAAGCGACCCACAAGCGACCCAAAATGCGGATGAAAACAGGGAAAACAAGGCATGCGTATCTTTACTGCTTCTATGGACACAAACTCAACAGCTGAAAAAGTTTGATTTTTTGTTTTACCACGACTTGATCATACTAATTTTCAAATATAGGTGAGTTATAATATAATTTAACTTGCTCACATGTTGCTCATACTATCAACATTAATTCCTACTAATCACTCGGTAATCATTGGCACTATGTATAGTACTTACTAATAATCATTAACATCAATAATCACGTAGAAATCATGACTATATTTCATGACTCATCATTACTCTCTGGTAATTCAACATAGCTATGGAAAATGGATGAACATGGCCCATTAGATTCCATTAAAATCCCATTAAAATCCTATTAGATTCCATTAAAATCCCATTAAAATCTCATTAGATTCCATTAAAATCCAACTAAAAATTCCATTAAACCCCATGAAACCACCATGACATCACCGTTAACATCACCGCTTGAACCTTCAACGCCAGGGGGCCGAAGGCGCTTTGGATCCTCCCGATGATCTGCTCCAAGAGGCGCCTTGAACGGTCAAGGGGATGAATCAAGCGATGTTTACCAAGTCATCTATATGTAAGGGCTATGTAAGGGAATATCCCCACAAAACATAGCCTTATATATATATAGATAATACCATGATATTTATTTATGAAAGATATATTGCTCCATGGCTATGTTCAATTTTCTAATGGGATTTCATATGTATTATACTACCTATATGGGAATTTAATGAGACCTTAATAATCATGATTATCTATGTTAATGGGAATTTATATACAGTAACTATGGGATTTACAGTAGTGTAATTTCGGATTTCATAGGAATTCCAGTATGGGATGGAATGACCATGTCACATACCCTCTGGTTATGACTAACAGTTCGCCATGGTTAAGTCATGGCCCATAGAAATAGATGGTTTACCGAACTTAAAGATGGGTGATGTTCCATGGCTATGGTCAATTTTCTATTGGATTTAAT
>Ga0126342_10005605_pt1 | contig 21988 bp, 18 predicted proteins | sample Cyp1metagenome_FD_92528 | JGI IMG/M metagenome (GOLD analysis project Ga0126342, IMG submission 92528) | Coral microbial communities from Lord Howe Island, Old Settlement Bay, Australia - Cyphastrea 1 metagenome | ecosystem: Host-associated > Invertebrates > Cnidaria > Coral ... | reverse complement strand
TGGCTGGAAAGAACCGGCTGCTCGCCTTTGGGCTCACATTCCTCTGTGACGTGGCCTTGGCATATGTCAACGCCAAGATTACATCCTGAAACTGTATCATCGGACAGCAAACCAGATGCCAAGATTAAATGTTGAACTATGAATTTCTGGATAAATTCTATAGAAAATTTCACTAATTAACCTGAAATAAGATGAAATAAGGCCATTTGGGGATGATTCCCTTTACTAACCATCATTCCAGTGAGGTCACAGTGAGGCCACTATCACTATGAACCAAGTGATCAGAGCTCCTCCACACTTTCAGCTGGCCGCCCGTTTTGTGCAGCCACTGCTTTCCTGGGTAGGCACTGCTACGCAACAAAAGATGGTGGGCATGTCCAATTGATGGAGGTCCATGAAAATTGGGATTTTATGGTATATTGATGGGATATGTAATTTACAACGGGACTTAGTGGGAGTCTCATTGGATTACTTTAAGGTAACAACTACAGGATTCCTCGTTTTTGACAGAAAAAAAGGTGGTTTCCACTCAGTCTCTTGCAGATGTTTCCTCAAATCATCGCAGAAGAACAGAATTTATGATGGATGTATCATCCGTAGAATGCGAGGAAATAACAACTGCATCCAACTAGGATCAAATAAAATCGGGATGGAACTTGAATTCAGCATCAAGGATTTTATACACATCCTGAGGAGACTTAGTTCAACTAATAGTGGGTAGTGGCCATAAGAACCTCAAATGTAACACAACAAGGAAGAAAATCCAGAAAACAAAAACGAGTGAGCCAATCAAGACTAGGGTAACACCGGGAACACCCCAAACAAATAATGGGATTTGAATTCGAACAAATAAACAAAAAAAGTATTCTTCATCATACCTTGGGATATATCCTACTTGCGATCTTGTTAGAAGGGATCTTAAAAATCCTTGAGCAATACAACAATTACCATCCCGTAATTCAACATGGCGATGGAAAATCAATAAATCATGGACTAGTTTCCCAGCTATGAAGCTCCATTTAGATGACACCAAAGGGTATAACGAATGCATACCCCCCTGCAAGGTGGACCGCCCCAGTGATGTTGGTTTATAACCCCCATTCACTAGTTCAGCAAACAAACTGGCACACTGGCGTCCTTCTTGTTGGGTGAACTTCCCATGTCCTGATTTGCTTTTTTATGAATTAGTTAGCATGATGTTACCATGTTTGATGATTAAATCTCAATATTTCATGGTCAAAATGCCATGAATCATCATGTTTCGTGGTTAAATCATGTTAAATCCACATTTTCTTCACCCTTTTTTGGTAAAAACATGTCCAAACATCGCCATCCGTGCCATGCCGAGACCGCGACCGGCACGCCGAGATGCTGCGCCTCGGTGCTGCAATAGATGGCATGCGCCAAGCGCGAGCGGAGCTCCAAGTTCTCCGTGCGCACGCGCTGAGCATCCTCGCGCGCATAGCATCCAGACCATCATGGGCCTAGAAAAAACCATCTATAGGCCATAGAAATAGTGAGTTTTCCCATGTTTTCCCATTAAAAATTGTGATTTTCCCTTAAAAATGACCATTTATAGTGAGGCAAACACATTGGATTTTTTTTTCGGGCCAAAACAAGTAAAACAAGGTGAATTTTTAACCATTGTAGGTGTAGGGGATGAAACAGGTGATAGCTTCCATCGGTTTTGTACGCATTTGTCTTTTTGCCACCAAACACTTTTTGGTAGCCCCCAAACAAAGTTGGATGGTTGATGATGAAATATAATCCCTTATAGCCACCATCTTTGATGGTTTAACCTTGTTGTTTTTGTTGATAGTTTATAAGTTACATGTTTGTTGGTTGAATCATCATTTTTGTTGGATCAATCACAGCTCTTAAAATCCAATTATTGATGATTATATACATGCGAACAAATGACGCTTAAACCTCACGATATGGCAAAACAAAGGACGATTCCGCATACCATCATTGGTCCGTGTGGTCCGTGTGAGGTTCTGGTGAGGTCCTTGTGAGACTGCTATAATTTCTCCAAAAATTATCAGGGTATCCTGAAAAAAACCATGCCATTGCTTAATTCCATGGTATGGGTTTATGGGGATACCAAGTTTCCATCGGGTTTATGGCGATGCCTATGTGGGAATGCCTACCGATTTTCATTTTGGGGTGACATTCGTGTGATTGTTCCACGGACCACACCCTAGCTCATCCCCTTAACTGCAGGGGTGGGGTGGTGGCCCGCCTCTCCGCCTAGTGTTGCACCCGGGTTTTGAACCCGGGTCTGACGCTTTTCTGGCCCTCTAAACGATGAACTTTTAGCGGGATATCTTTAGTAAAGCTGTGTGTGTGTTTGCCCAAACACCATTCAAACAAAACAGCAAACAAAATAAGATAAAATTAAGTTTATGGCTAAAAATCAATTCCATTCAATTCCAATATGCTCATATATATATATATTCAGTTATATCCCATAAATATTCCAGTGAATTTAGTTCAACAGTTCCTATGAAATTCCATTGGGTTGTCTAATTATCTGGATAGATTGAAATATCCTGAATCACTGAAAAGTTAGGTCATGCCAGATCATCCCGACAAATAAATATCCCGATGGTTTCCCATGACATCCCACCATGTTTGATAATTAAGTCACCATTTGATGCTCAAATCACCATCTTTGATGCTTAAATCACCTCCCATCATTTCCATTATGTCCCAAGTTTTGTAGGTAGAACATGTTTTTTCTCGGTCAAATTCCACATGTTGTTTGCCAAATTTTCTTTGTCAACATGTTTTTTTCTCGTTCAAATCTCCATGTTCATCCATTTGCCCTTCCTTCCCCATAGATTTCCCATGAACAATCCTATAAAATCCTCAAAATCCATATGCTTCCCATAGATTTCCCAGAAATCCTATTTTTCTCATGGGTTTCCTATAGCTTCCCCGTGGTTTCTGTGATGGCAAGCCCCCATCCTGGCCTCCACGTTGGAGGAGGCGCGCAGCTCTTCGATCTCCTGCATGGCCATAGTCAGCTGCCCCTCCAAGGCCTCGCAGGTGGCTTGGGAGAGGGATTTGCCATGGTAAATCCATGGGAAAAATCATGACAAAACCATGAAAAGCAATGGAAATCTATAGCAAATCCATGGAAAACCCGAGAAAAAAACTGAACACCAATGGAAATGCATGGAAAACCCATGGAAAACACCAGAAGAAAACCATGGAAACCCCTGACAACCCTCTAGAAAACCTATAGAAAACAACTGGTTTACCATTATAAATTATTAACATGATGAGAGATAAACAAAATCGAACACTGGGAGTTGGGGATGGCTATACCTTTGATTACTCGAGGGTGTGGGACCCATGAATCATCATGAATCATAAAAGGGTTATGAAATGTTATAAATTATAAACCACCAATCTAATGACTGGATTATAGTCTATACATAACTGGGTTACCCATGTTGGGGCATCAGGAAGTCCCCCAACCAGTTCTCGAGCAAGGTTGGATCGGGCATCAAAAAATATCCCCCCTGCAACATTTTACCATCCCTCCCACAAACAGAGATCCTGCCATGAGTTAACCAATGAACATGATAATTATGATCATCGTCCCATTTGAACGCCAATATTTTTACGTATCGTTCGGGGATTTTCCGTTGCCTGCCATGTTTGATTACCGAAGGGTTAAATCCCAAAATCTTGTTGGTTCAGCCACCATGCTTGATGGTTACGTTACCCAAAAATGTTGCAATTCTTGATGATGTCTGTTCGTGAAAACCCCTTTTTTTCACCATGTTTATGGGGTACATCACCACGATTTCACCATTTTGGTTGGTAAATGTCCAATTTGTGAACCATTTTTGGTGGGTAGATGACCATAAACAACCATTGTCGTTAGTAAATTTGCCCAACATGTCCAAAAAACATATTGCTAAACACATCCAGTTCTTCACCATGTTTGCTTATTTTTGATGGTTTTTCTGCCCATAAATCGCCCATTTTGGTCGGTGAAATCCCTGTTTTTTTTTCGGACCACCGCCCGGCTCCAGCTCTGCCGAGACGGGGGGGGCCTCCACCTTGGAGAAGGCCTTGGAGAAGGCGACAACCCATGGATCATGATAATACGATGGTGATAGTGATAATAGTTTTGATAATAGTTTTGATAATAGTAATGATGGTAATATGATAATATGGTAATGATAGTAATAATATGAATAATATGATGGTAATATGATAATTATGATAATAATGGTATACTTATGATAATACTGGTATGATAATTATTGATCATGGTATTATAGTCATAGTGATATTTTTTCCGTGGCATTCCCATAATAAAGTTATGTAATATATCCCCATTGGCAATAAAGCTATTAATATGTTATAGTTCCCTTGGTAAAGTGATTGTAACAATTACGATAATATGATGGTATTTGTTTTAATGGTAATATGATGATCATATGATAATTATTACTGAAATAATATGATGATAATATGATGGAGAATGGTAGCGATTACTGTTGTAATGATGGTAATTATTACGGCTATGATAGGTAAAAAACAAGATCATGATTACCATCTATCTTACAATAATCATGAATAATGGAAATGGTCATGAACCGTAGGTATAATCATGGTAATATGGTGGTTTCTTAAAATGGAGGATCCCCAAGTCACGATGGGTTTCAAGACCAAATATGGTCAAAGTTGGATGATTTGGGGGTAATAATGGGTATACAATTGGTATATACTGGGGATATAACATGATATTGTTTATTGGAATATGATGGGTATATAATGGGATGTAACAGGATACGTAACCAACTTGTTGTGATATAAATCTAATTCATGGGTGTGGACCTGATTTGACATGAAAGGCATACCCAACAAAACCATATTGCCTTACAACAGTCATGGTAGCTACGCTACGTGGATTTTATAGGAACCCCATGAGAAACCCGAATTGTATGGGAAGATTATAGGAGTGAAAGTCCCATCATTGGGGACCCTATAGTTTCTGTGGATAAAAAGCACATGGTCACTTTGAACCATGGGAAATTTTGAAGGGGATACATCTTGAATAGAATACATGTTGAAAATACCACGGTTGAGCATGTATCATGAAGTCTGGCTTGATTCAAGCATTGGTCCTTCGTTTTGGAGCCATTCCCATACAAAACTAAGCTACAGCTGGTAGATGGTAACATGGGGTTCTCGGTGTCATCCTGGGCCATTTCAGCTACCAAACATCATGTAAAGCCTACCCTCTGGTAATTTGTTACATAGCTATTGAAAATGGCACATTTACAGTTGATTTACCTATTATGATTGGTATTTTCCACAACTATGTTAGTTTACCAGAGGGTAATTATGTAGAGGAGCTAGTGATTTCAACCCCGAACAAACAGGTCAGTCGGGATCATGCCAAACCAAGCATCTGCTGTAGCTTCGGCTGACTGAACCACACTGGCCTGCCAGAACGTCGCTGTCCCAAGATGAAGCGATCTGGGCAAATTGCAACTTGGATTTGTTCGAGGACCCATTCAAAATGGAACATCCCGGACCAACCAATGGAAAACCCAAGTATGCCCATCAAACCCCCATTCTACGACCATGTAATTGGGCTAAATCCCCATTCTTGATGGTTCACTCACCATGTTTGAACAATAATTCCTGAAGTGGACACTGGAAACAGGTCCCATTTTCCCATTTTGGGGATTGGATTATTATTTCCCCAATTTTCCGGTGTCATCCACGATCCGTTGCGAGGTGTCTCCAAGTTCCCCAAGACTCGATGGGTTACCCTCCGGTAATTTGTTACAGGTTGCTATTGAAAATGGCACCTTTATGGTAACATTTACCATCAATATACCCCCAATGTTAGCATATATACCAGCACGATGGATCCTATGGGCTATCAATCCCCATTCGAAAATCCCATTACCCAACCTGGTTATGTCAACAGTTTGCTATTGAAAATTGCCATAGAAATTGTTGATTTTTCCCATTAAACATGGTGGATCTTTCCAGTTCGCTACGTTAATTTACCAGGCCGGGTCGTTTACCAAAAATTTGGGATCATCCCACTGGGTGGCGATTTTTCGGCAACCCTTTAAGGCAACCAATTTTCAGGCAACCCGGCCCTGTGATGGCCATTGGTCTGAAAAATGTGTAATAAATTTTAGAGAGGATAGAAATGGAGGTTGGATATAACTGATATAACCTTTATTGTTGTAATAAAAGTGTGTAAACATGTGTAAAAATGGCCATTGGATAGAAATGAAACCCAGAACATGTTGATCAAACATCCATGTGGCTACGTGTATGTCTCTACATGTGGTACCCCAATAATGATTGAGACTGAAACATGACAAATCCATTTGCGGTGCCTGAGCCTTAAGTCTTGAAGGATACCCATTGCCATGTGAGTTTGTCTGAAAAAATACTCCAAATCCACCGGTTTTTGTCCAAATGTTCATCCGTTTTTTCTCTATGAAAACTGTTGTTCTAGCGCATGTGGTTGGGAAACTAGCTGCGTAGCTGCGTAGCTCCTTTGCTCATCAAATTCATCGGGAGTATGGATACCCTTAGCTCTGAACTGCTCCATTTTCGCCCGTGTGGTGATAACAAGGGAGTCTCAGTTCTATCACGCGCCTCCATCGTCTGGCTGCATTCCGGTCCCTGCGCAGCAGGCGTTGTATGAATAAATAACTGATTGGTTGTCTCAACCTCCATTAAAAATATATAATATATAGAACCACTAGTCACTAGTCATTGGGGATCACAATCCCATATGTGGTTGAGGAAAAAACACATTGAAAGCCATCCCACTTTTGGCACCCAATGACCTGACCCGATAGTTACCCCTAACGGCCCTAATTCAGCAATGGAAAATCACTGGCTCATCGACTAAATGTGTAGAGTTTGAATAAGCCCCTGGTCATTCTTAAAATTGGAGGGACATCTCCATTTAGTCCCTGAGCATTAAAATGATTTAAAATCTGTATATAAAAAAAAATCCCATTTAGTAATTAGTCTAATTAATCCCTAGTCAAATAAAATAGATGTTGTAAAAAATATTTTGCCATCTAGAAATCACACATGGTTTGCGAGAAAATCCAACATTTAACTCGATGATTTCCCCATAACATGGATGCAAATTCAGTGGAGGGGATTTCCAAGCCATGTTTGATGAAACCGGAGCGTAAATCCATTATGTATACACATATAATATATATATAATATATATAATATATATAATATATATAATATATATAATATATAATATATATATAATATATATAATATATATAATATACATATATATATCCTAGGATTCTCCCATCATTGTTCCTATCAAAACAATATGTTGGCCATATCAAAGTACTATAAAATTATAAAACCTCCATGTTGGGGCATTTGTTGGTTCGATATCCCATGAAATATCACTTAATATCACCATGTGTGTTGGTTAAATCACCATATTGATCCGTGAAACCCTGCATTTCCAGCCTTCGATGGAGCGCTTTCAGGGGTGCTGTGCCTTGGCCAGAGAAGTTGTGCACCGGAAGAAAAATTCATGGGGGCTTCAACCAGCAATGTCCTTAATATTCCTTAATAATTATATTTTCTTATGTGCTGGTGAAGGAGAATTGATTAATATATATTCTTAGATTAACAACTGATGTAATTACTGTTGAATTCATTGATTTTAGTGGAACTTCATACTGATTTAATGGGGGTTTAACCATCAACAACCCTACTTAGATGGGCCAAGGTTTGTTAGTTCACTAGCGGATGTCAATTTTAAAATAATGGGAGCTCGTGGTCCCATGTCCCATCTAAGCAGGGACTCAACTCACCAAAATTTGCATATTATAGGTTTTCACCAACAAAATCCGGGGATAATGGATTATGTTTTGGTAAACTACAACCCAAAGCCATAAACTATATACCTACCATTTGGAAATTGTTGGAATCCCACCAACCTTATTCTTGGATTTACCACATTGCACACATTGTTTAATCACTTAAGAATAGATTGGATATGATAATCACTGTTTCCATTTGAAATACTGTTGGAAAATAAGTGATCCTTGAATATGGTTGTTGGGGGAATGACACCAAGTCATACAACTGTCCAGCTTATCTAAGATGTTTAGCGGAAGATAAAATCAAAACTAAAGTGGAAATACAAACACACATGAAGCATAAAATAAGATATAATCAATTATTCAAATGTCAGGCCATTTCAGCCGAACACACCAAACAAAACAGCGAGCACCGAACCGCAAAAATGAGAATACCTTGCAAACATCTTTCTTGTTGGGGCATTTCTCCCTCCCAATCAGGGCATCCACTTGTAGTAATTCATAGACGTACCGTACCCCCCCAAAAGAAAGGGTGAATTCCCCAATCCTGACCATCATCCGTTTAACTGGCTAGTGTTGTCATGACTTTTACATGCTCGCTCTGAGATCTTTTGGCCAGGGACGGTGAGGCATTTGCCACTGGGGGGTATGTTTGAAAGATATTCAGCGATGTCAAAAATCTGTTCATTCGGTGATCCAACAATAGATAACATGTGTTTTGTCCTATTCAGCATATTTCAGCATGTCACCTCATCCCCCAATTTGCTAACCCTTAGTACTCAGCTGGGGGAGCCCGGCTCTAAGCGTTCCTTCAGAGCGTTGTTCTCTTTTTGCAGCTCCTGAAATGTGTCTGCAGGGCCAACATCAGTCATGGAAGATGGGAAGTCAGCGCTGGAACATCTGTGTCAAAATGGGAAGGTATTGTACCGCAAACACATCATGTAGGCATAGTTAGTGTACTATAGAAAGAACGCATATCATATAGGTACATACTATACCAACATATAAAAGCCAACCCATGATGGTTGGATGTTTTTGTCAATGATATTTTGAGTGATAGAAAAATGCTCAATGGGGCATGGACGTAAGCCAGGCCTCTTTGCTATGGGTTACATGCACATGAATGTAATTCACTATGAACGCAACCATGTCTAAAATTTCCAGTGCATACGATATATATATATATATAATATTATATGAATATATATATATATATATTTATTTATTTATTTGTAATATATGATTATATAATATACACCCATTATATAAATAATATATATATATATGTGTATAAACAATCACCCGGCAAGCTATTTCTGAGTCACAGAAATCCACATCAGTCCACATCAGTCCTCCACCCGCGCAAACTGCTCCTCGAGAACCTGGCTCAGGAGACCAAGCGGCTGAGCCAATGGTGGCTTCTCCACATCTCAGTTATACAACTATGGCACCAGCTTAAACCAAAGAAGAATATGTGGATATCATGGATCTAATCTACAGTAATTACGGTAATTAAAACTATATATATATATACATATGGATCTGTCAATGGAGTGGTTTTGTTGGGAACTGGGACAATTGAAGCAACCATGTATTTTGCAATCGGGGTTCTGGTAGATGTTCCCGATGTTTGAGGTATCAACACGTATAAACCATCCTATATGGACTATGAACCAGAAGGAAAGGGATCGAAACCTATTATCTGCTTGGCTGATGCGAATTTATCACAAATTGGCTTGCAACTGTGTACCATGGGATATAAACCATCAAAGACACTGTGGGTATGCACATTGTTTGAAAGCACCAATGACTGTGTCAATGGATTGATTTCAAAGGGGAAATTCAAGGTAGAGCATCGTTTCTGCATGCGTTTACCCTGAAACATAGGTGTTTCAAGTAACTATTTCTGGGACCTCCAAACAAATCCATGGTGTTTTTCTGGTTGGGCCACCCATCCTAAGAATATACCAGGTCAGGAGAGAGCTGAGAATAGATCTGGCTCATGGCTCATGCAATCTAGTCGACGGCTCAATTCCCTGGCAGGGTATCCATCACTCTCTGACTGCTTATCTGCTGGTTGCTACCTATGGATCTTTAAAACAATGCTGAGTTTTGACTTGTTCAGTAAAAATCACCCAAACGCTTCACCAAAAAGACCCCGCCAGAATTTCTGGGCTAAGGGCTACATCAAATGCCAGGTTGCAACCCCTCATCTGGATTTCTGGTTTTAAAAGGACTCAAGTTCTACCTTTCGGAGAAAATTTCATTGCAAATGGCCTTGTTCTTCTCATCCATGGCCATCTCAAAGTGTTCAAAGTGGGGTTCTTTCCTTGGTGCTTCTGAAACCCCCGCAGCAGAAAGAAGCTGCAAAGCGACGTTTTAACAAACGCAAAAACATGGCACAACCAGAAATATATATATATATTATATATATATCATATAAATTATATGTATATATATATATATATGTATTTATGTAAATGCGTATGTTATGTAATGTAATGTAATGTAATGTAATGTATGTATGTATCTATGTATGGATGGATGCATGGATGCATGGATGCATGTATGCATGTATGTATGTGTGTGCGTGTGTTATATAAGTCCAAGTCAATGTTGGATATCCATAGATACAGTGTATGTATATATATATATACTGTACATGTATATATATATATATTATACATATGTTTGTATATATGTATATATGATTATGTATATATATATGTATATATATATATGTACACATTTTCCTAGTTCAATCCCATGTGTCACTGGTTAAATCACAGTATTTTCATGAAGAAAATCATCATGTTTGATGATTAAATCCCAATGAGTCATGATCCATTCCAACTTTTTTGATGGCGAAATCCCAATTTTGCGGTGAGTTTGATGGTCAAAATCAATTAAAATCCATTGCTTCACTGCTGAGGTGCTCCAGTGCATCTCGAAGGGCCAATATCTTGGCCTCAACAAATCTGGAGAAGCCTCCAGTTAGCATGGTAATTTCATGGGATTTGGTTAGATTTTAACTGGATTCTAATGGGACATATACTGGGACCATAGATCAATGGGAGTTAGTATGCAGCAGGGGGTGTTCAGTGGACGCCTTGAGTTCGTCAATCTCCTCATCTTTGTCTACCAACTGCTGGTGAACGTCCTGCGCTGGATCTGCAAAAATGCCGAGAAATCTTCAGGGAGATTGCAACCCAAATAAAATGCAGGAAACCTTGAAAAAACGTTGGAAGTTATGAGGTCAAAAAGTGGATATGGTCAGCCCTCGACTATCAACTGGCTCTATGTGGAGAATTTGTATACAATTATACACTATACGTATGTATACGTACATTATCTTACATTTAGATCTGAATAGAACCATGTAGGGATACATGTTAGCAACCCCCAAAAAGATAAAAATGTGGGTTATCTTCCTTTCTTTAAGTGGGAATTTACTAGTCCCTATTTTTTTTGGTGATTACTAGTTACCACTGTACAGTAACATATATCTGATTATATTAATGTATATACCGGCATCATTTGTCCCCATATCAAATCTGGGTTTATCTGTTTTCACAGGGCACCTGTAGAAATCTAATGGTTGATCATCATTTTCCCCATTAAAAGAAATGATGAGAAGCACAGTTCCAGTTCGAAATGTGGATTTTAATCATAGTTATAGGAACCCCATATCCCAACTTCTGCACAATTTTATAGCCATGACTATACCCATCAAAGCAACTACAATTGCAGCCCCCAAGTATAGATGGCTGATGTATATCATCTTATATATATATATAATATATTCCCATTAAAACGGAAAAACACAATCCGAGTAACATCACATTGTTTCAATGTTAAAAAGTTAAAACCCGTTGATATATCATATGATAATCCCATGAAAAAGTATATCACATGAAATCACATGCTTTCACGGTTAACAATCCCAAGTACCCCATCTTCAGGTATCCATCCAAATTCTCCTCGTTGGCCGGCTGCCCCTGCGACCTCAAGTTGAGGGAACGATGAAACGAATTCGGATTCAACCATGAACTTACAAAAATTAAACTCAAAATTACCTGGTTGCGATTCACAATTCTGGGTTAATCTCAGACTAGGGGACACCAAAAATTCTGTGCCGCCAGCGCTAGGCAGGTCTTCACTGGCCTGAGACTGTTGGTGGCTTCATTGATGATAAGCAGCAAGTCGAAAACGGAAGGTCTCCCCTTCACATCATCCACACATACCAAACAAATACATGTATGCAATGTATGTGAATATATATAATTATATATATATAATTAAGTATATATATATATATATTTATACTATGTATACATATTTTACATTTATGCAATATTATATACCCTCCAGGAATTGAGCACATAATCAAAAATAACAACTTTCTAGATGAATTACCTAATTGGCCGTCCAGCTACCACCACCACCGCCACCCCCCTGCTCTCTCAAGCTGTGTCTGTAAAGGGACCCGGACCCGGAGCCGAAGAGAAACATGTTCGGCCAAAACCTGAACGAAACATGTTTTTGTCACCACCAGAAATTGGGAATTCACCATCCAAAATGGGGCTTGAAACCAACAGAAATGATGGTAGCACGGCCCGCAACGTTTCTTAGACGTTCATCCCAGGAATCGCATCTTCCAGGAATCGTTCAAGGGTGCAATCTCCAGGAAACTCCTTACAATTGGAGGATGGTATATAATAGGATGTAATAAGAACAATAGGATACATTTAGAATTCATGGACACATTGAAAGCATTTTAATATAGGAATGCCGACCAAAACTGGGATACTATCCATTCTTTGGGGGTTGACAATTTTGACCCATACCCAAATAAAACAACCAGTGGTTCTGCAAAGTGATGCTCCGAGCTATACATGCTTGTCTGTAGCAAATACATTGTAGCGGATATACATCTATAGTTAGATGAAAACCAACCTACTTGCAGCTGAGGGGGCACCACATTATAGGTACTTGATCGAAATCGAAACTGTGCCAACAACTGAAACTTGTTGCCCAATTTGTGCGAATTGTTTCCCTACTAGCCACCATTTATGGCGAGCTCGTTCCTGTAATTTGTCCCGATGGAGTGGTGCCCTCTGCATGGCTTGTTTAACGAGGCTTGCTGGACAATTCCCTTTGTTCATCCATCCAACCATGACTTTCCCATTTAAATTGTAGTTGATGGGTGCTCAAAGGCCCATCACATCCCCTGCATGTAATTTCACATAGCTGTGTCTAAAATGGCACATTTAACGAATAATTTATCTCTTGAATTTCCAGGTATGATCCATTTTGACATGGGATAACCTCATGAATAAAAATGCACCAGCCAGGGATCTTAGTCTTAACCGATCATGGGGTACAAGTTGGGAGATCCATGGAGATCGCATGCCAACCCCAACTTCAAATGGTTCCTGACTGGTTTCTGACACCATTTCCATCCATTTCCGGGATACCCTCTGGTAATGACTAACACTTTGCCATTGAACATGGCCCAGTCGAAATAGTTGATTCACCCACTAAAGATGGTGATTTTCCACAGCTATGTAAACGTTTACCGGAGGCTAACTTCCCTTGCCATCTCTGGTGAGGTCGTTGTGCTGAGCTCGACACGTGAACGCACCAGATTTGTCAAAGCTCGGCTGAAAGTGAGCCAAACTGCATCGAAAAATCATAAATGCAAGGAGACGTGCCAATAAATAGTGGAACATATCCACTGCACATGAATGGATCGAATTTATATGAATATTATTGTGTCTTCTGATAGTGATTCCTAAAATGTGAACTTTTGTAGAAGTCATTCCAACCAAATCTGCCTACAACATTCAGAATCCGTTTGAATCCACGTAGTATATATATATATATATAAACGCATACGAGTGGCTTGACCCCTTGTGCACCGCCGAACAAGGTAAACATAGAAAACCACCTGCACCTGAGAATGTTAACTTGACCCCAAACAAGCAAGGACCAAACCCTCCGAAATCAGCGAATGCTGTCCTTCTTCACTTCTGATTCATCACTCCCAAAGTGTTGGATTCATCTCTAGGAGTCAAAGAGACATGCGCCCGAAGAATTAAGCAACATATCAGCTGTCCTAGACATCCCTAACACACCAGCAAGAAAAAGGAGGACAGTAGTGTTTCCCACTCGCAGCTGCACCTCTTTCCTTATTCACCTATCATTCACTAAGGTTTATGCAACTGTTTCTGTATGGGAGAACAGACTCAAAAAGCACTGTGATTAAAACCAAAACCAAAAAAACACTCAAATGACAAGTTCACGCATGAAGACTTGACAGAAAACATTCTGGCAATCCAACCTAGCCATATCTAGGCATGAAACATACCCCATTTGCACGTTTGGTGTTCCGTCATGTTCATTAATTTTCCCATCCAAAGTGGAGATTGCAGAACCAATATGACATTCCATTTTAATCCTGCTCGGTCGATATGGATTCCCACGAAGGCAAATGATAATCTCCGATGTACAATGAATATATTTTTATATATACATACACATATTCCCCGAACTACTCATCAACCGACCATTGGACCATCATTCATCAATGACATTCCCGTATTTCCAGATTAAATCTCCCTATTCTACATGATGGCATCAAACATGATGGGATCCCAATCGTCAACTTCATTTCCAGATCTGTTGTCATAATGGAGGCAGCACAGCCACCGCAACTCCAATGACAAGTTCATCAGAAGGGCCATGGGATTAGCTAACTGGCGATTCCTGCTTGGTAACTGGCTCTTGAATACAACTATATATATATATAGATAATTATCTTATATATTACTATTTATCCTGATTATACATATTATGAACCACATTCAATGGCGTTAAATCCCGTTCAAACACCGTTTAAGGTTTATCAACTACTTACCATATCTCCACTGCTGCAGTTCACCGCATCGCCCGATGGCTGAGCTGCTCAATGATGCCCCGGGCGATCATCTCGTGCAGAGTCCTCCGCAAAGAAAGGGTTGGATCGGGAAATGGGGGCGAAATAAGGCGAAACATTCCTGGTATATCCAAACACTCTTCCCATATATGGATATATAATGAGAGAGAGAGAGAGATAGATAGATAGATAGATAGATCGAACGATAGATAGATAGATAGATAGATAGATTTATATAGATGATTGATGGTATATCCAAATATCCAAGTGCTTGCCATATGTGTAACCAAAAATAGGATATAATGTGTTTGAACAAAATAAATTGGTTAAAGAAATGGCTACACTACACACCACTGAAAAGTATCAGTCCATTCAGGATCATCCCAAAACATGACATCTGCAACCAGCAACCACATTGTCATAGCTATATATGCCATAAATAAATAAGTAAATATATACACATATATATATATATACATATATTATATGCAATATTCTCATTTGACCTCCATGTGAACTCCAGTCACCATGGTTCCTAGTTAAATCACACTCAGCGAAGGGCTCATCCCCAATATCTATCAACCCGCTAGCAGCCCAGGAATTGGATCTGTGGTTTACAGGGAATACCCCGATTATTCTAACCGTTAATAACCGCCTTATTAAACGGAATGTAGCCTCAAGTTCCCACAACCAAAGTTATGTTTTGCATTTAATTACAGCCCTGAATGCACCACGACAGGACTCGGAAGAGCGACAGGTACTGAGGTGTTCTCGGTTGGCGAATGGTGCAACAAAAATCGGTGCTTGCTTGCTGTGGTTTGCCGTTTCCTGACGTATTTGGGGCATACACGTCTGAAAAAAAAAACTATAAAAGAAATATGTGTGCTTATATGTAAAGCACCATGGCCACTGGCATCCAAAGAAATGGGTTACAGCATGTTACAGCGTGTGAATCAGAATGCTCTTCAGAGAAATGCTAGACCACAAACAAGTTTTACCCAAGGACAACTAAATGGTCGTCCAGATTGGATCTATGTTCTACCTCGAAGATAGGAGCGAATTTCAAAATTTAGACCTGATTTCCATCAGTTTTTGTTGAAAATTCAGCAGCGTCAATATTTCAAAATTGTCTACAGTAGAAAGTAAAATTGTTTTTGGCAGGACACCAACGGAACTGAAAATCTGCATGTGGGGCATCGTGCCAACTGCAGTGGAATGACCCTGTCCCCCGATTTCAATCAGTTTGTTGATTTCTGATATCTGTTGTGGCAAAAATATGGTAGATGCATGCGTGACGTAGCTGTCCCTGGGTGATTGAGCCTTGTTCTTTTAGAACAGTTTTTAAACAATGACATGATATGCACCAAACAATTGTGACTGGCACTGTAGCAATGTATCTAGCCAAATCTAGCCACTATCTTCTGTTGCTGACTTGCCTGTCAAAGCGACATGATATCTTGAGTTGTATGTTAAAAAAAGGCCCAATGAAGGGTTCACCAGGCATTAACACTGGTGAAGCAGGATCGTATTAAGCACCTCTTGGACAAAGGTACCTCCTCTGGCATCTTCGTGGGCAATGATCTTACACCGGGACTGCTACAGTATGTTGCATCGTATGGACAATGCAACATGATTGTGTGCTTGTATAAATTAATTTGTGTCTGGCAAACGCTATGCCCCTTTAATATAAATATATATATATAGTATATGTATATCCAATGATACACCCATTGTGTTCATGGCTAAATCACCATTTTTGGTGGTTCATGACGCTTCAACCGCAACAGTGTCCTGAAATCTGCACCCTTCGCCTGCAAAATGCCAACACGGGAAGCGTCCCATTGGGGTAAAGGCATTGCAACAACAATGGGGAATTTAAGCAACAAACATATCGGGATTTCCATAAATGGGGGTACCCCAAAATGGATGGTTTATAGTGGAAAACCCTGGGACCCTAGCTACACTAAAATAGCTGGCTAATGGATCTGCATTCCCACAACAAACATATCATTCACTAGTAAACAGCATCAGCAAAAAAGTAAACCTAGTAAACCTCATAGATCATGATAGAAATATGTTGGAACCCCAATAAAAAGGTAAACCAACCCACTGCCTTTGTCACTCTATCCTGACACACGGACGGCTAAGTCTTGGCATGTATTGTCCCACCATGTCCGATACCCCAGAAATAGTGCAACATGCATCACGACAAGTAACGAAATGTGCTTTCATATTCACATTTAGAGACTTCATGAAATTGGTGGTACCCCAAATCATCCATTTGAATAGGACTTTCCACCACTATAAACCATCCATTTTGGGGTACCCCCATTTGTGGAAACCCCCATAACATGCATACAACACATGGAATATTACTTTCAATTCATCATACAAATGCCTGGATACATTATAATTCAACAAAATCCGGATTACCACCCTTATATGCCATCATAATATTCCATCATATTCCATCATATTCCATGATGTCCCGGTTATACTTTGTTGTGTAAGTCACCCTTTCTTATTCAAAATAATATGGTTATATTATATATGCTATCATGTAGTTGGGAAACTCTTTGCGGTTCCTTTGCTCTCCGTTTGATAGAAAGGGAATATGAATACCCATAGCTCCGAACCGCTCCCTCCCAACAACCAAATATATAGATATGCATATGCGGGTATATATATATATATAAATTATAGATTAGCAGAATTCAAGATATGGCTGTGTGAAAATACTGTATTCTTCTCCCCAAAATGGCTTGTTTAAAAGGAATATGATCATCAATCCAAAAAAATGAGGGGCTCATCTCCTCGCCTCGCCTCCTTGGGTAACGCCTCAATGTCCTTGGGCTTCTCCGCATTGGAAGATGAAGGGCCTCAATGGTCGCCAAATGGGTTGGGTTTCACGCAACCCAACTGTATACTCTGCTAAAATGGAGGTATAAGTTGATAATCTGGAGGTATAAAAAGATCATGTTGCATAGACATTGATATAACATGTAGCTGTAGAAAACTGTAGACATCAAAGGGGTACAAATATGCGTCAGTTCTGGTGTCAATGGATTGATTTTGAGGAAGGCATGCAGCAAAAACTCATTCATCACTGTCTCAGTAGTAGTATTCTTTAATAAACTCTACCTGTTTGGGCTTACTATACGCAATAAAACAAACACGTGTTAATTCACATTCACATGTAACCCCTGTATGCAATATATCATAGAGAAAAACAGCCCACCCCCAAAGTGGATAAAATCCTTATATGTAATATACGGTAACTACATTTAAAAATACGGATTTTTAAATATACGAACATGTATTTTAGACTACCTCCGGGAGGGTTTTCCTTGGCCCGCCCAGCCATTTAAAAATATGGAATCCAATTCATTTAAACATACTGCAACTACATTTAAATATACGAACTGGTATTTCATACTACCTGTGGGGCCTTGCGGTCTGGCCCGCCCTCCACATATTTAAATATCGTTACCGCATCATCAATGGTTGAACATATCTTTAAAACCATCAACACAATATAATTACAAGAAATTTCAAAAGCAGCAGCAGTCTTTGCAAAGACTACAATACAAAAACCATCAATACAATATTAAAGGAAACATAAAACATTAAAAACACATCGATACAAAAACCATCAGTACAGTACCACTGTAATTCATCGACGATTCTGACTTTGCACCATCGAAGTCCTTCGCAGTCACTGAGTTCCTGACGCTCCGCCCGAGCGGCCCGAACCTCTGCAGGACCTCGCACCTCCATGTGAGGTAAGTCAGACTGACTGGGAACTCAACGACTTATGTAGGGGGATTAAGCAACCAAATTGGAGACACCATGGAGATGTTTGGTGATTTCTGGGAAGCAGTATGAAACATGTGGATTTGACAAAATGAAAATAATAGCAACATAAGATGAAATAGTTTTTTTGGGGGTATATCATGAGAATATGATGAACAAAACTAGACATCACTTTCCCCTAACCAAAAATAAGCAAATCCAATACAAAACCAGAGTTTCGTTCAGGGAATTATTCTATATTTGGGGGGAAAGGATTGCCTGCACGAGTACGGAGTAAAGTAACCCAACAGGCATCGTGATTTTTAAGCTGTGAATGCTATGCTTGGCAACTGATGACTGAAGGTGACAGTGATTTAACCAGTGATTTAACTGGGTATTTCAATACCCTGATACAGTAGTTGTTTATAGTGTTTCTATTTCTCTGGTGACCACTTTTTTGGGAACTGGTAAGTCCCCATTTCAGGTGTGAAATACTGTAAAATAACCCTAAGCCAAAAGGATAATGATCACTGATGCACTGATGATATCTCATGGGTGGCTGATACCCAACCCGGAAGTATGAAAGTCAACTAGGGATATCATCATCCTATGTTCGTGGTCGGATTTTTTTATGTCCGAAACAAACAAGCAAAAATGCCTACTTTGGATTGAAGGCATCACAAGTCAACCATTGGTTCAATGGGAATTTCAGGACCCTAAAATGGCGATTACTGTACCATATAAGGCCATATTTTGTGGGGATATTCCCTTACATAGTCCTTACATAGGCCTTACATATGGTAGGTACCTCCAATCAATCGGTTCCTGAAATGGCCATTGATTGGTTAAACTTAAACAATGTTCTGACTTTGGGGTATCTCCAAGATTCCTAGCGGGTCCCAAGGTCCCAAGCAGCCGGTAGTACCAGCGACTGATGAGATGCATTAAAGTTGGGGTACCAGTTTGTAAAGGCCATCATTTTGCCAGTCTCGATCTTTCCAAACCAAACCAAATGACATAGTGTCACATAGTATCACATAGTATCACATATAGTATCACATAGCTATGTGAGTACGGCGGGTTCAGACCCCCTGAACAACATTAGTCAGCTTGAATTATACAGCCGCCCGAGTTCCCGGGCCCGGTTGCTACCTTGGAGCAACAGCCACGGACACTGCGCTGGAAAGTATGGTGGGTATATTGGGCATCCTCTAACATGGGATAATGGAAATCTAATGGTAGGTTAGCATGGTTTAATATTGCGTTTATATGGCTTAATAATGGGATAATCATCAAACTAACCAGGAAAATCACCAATTTGTAGATGATTTTCCGGTTTACCTGTTATTTACCATGGCTATTTCCATGGCCAGTTTCCATCACATTTCATGGCTGCACTAGTTTACCAAAGCGTACACGATCTTGACAGTTGGAGTTGGAATCACTGAAAGGATCTGAAAGGCTGAAACAAATGAAACAGATGAAACAGTAGGTTTGCATGTCAAACAAAAGGTCGAACAAAAATTACAAGAGCTCAGGCTTCGAATGGGATCGAGGGATTTGTTGACTGCGAAAATGAGATTTCGGCATGAAATGGCATGAACATATCCAAAAACTCTTCCAATGACACAACAAACAAGGGTTAGCCGCTTAGCCCCATTGCATGATGTTCACTAACTATAATACTTGGTGGTTTCAACTACTGTAATCCCAAAATTATTCGCCAGTTTGGAGTCTGGGATCATCATCTTAGCATGAAAGTTCATTGACAATGGTGAACTCAATTATCAACTTACCATCAATGGTTGGGTGATGCTGGGTGTTCCTGCTGGATTTACCACATTGCGGAGAAAAAAACGTAACCCTTTCGGTAGATACCACTGAGGCAAGTGCGAGGCGAGTGCACCTCCTCCTGCAGGAAGTGCCTTGTGAAGCGAGACTGATGAGACTGCAAGGAGGGTCATCCCATTTTTAAGCGGAAATCGTCCCAATCTTCATCAGGCTCAACAAACATCAGTTTAATGAATTCATTGCGTAAATGTGTGGTTTTAAATCTTTGCAAAAATCGATCTGAAGAGCGTGTCACCGGAAATTGCTTACTGGCATACTGGTTGTCTGTGAGGGGCCTCTAAATTGTAATGACCACATGTTAAACTCAGCACTCAGCTGAACATGAATCTGTGTGAAAACCCATGGGCTCCTACCAATGGCCAGTGGGATGAGCCAACACTTGTTTGTTGAATGTAGTGAGCTAAAAGTGCCGCCTTGGAGACACAAAACTGCCAAGAGGACAGGGGAAGCACGACAGTGGCATCATAGACATCATAGGCATTCCCTCCGGTAAACTAACATAACTATGGAAAATCACCATTTTTTAAGGGCAAATCAACTATCAATGGGAATATTGCAGGGTTTGACAGGTCCATTCTGCCGTTCATCTTGGTCTCCTCAAGGAGATGATGGCCCCCGTTTGGTGTTTTCTGGCCACCATAGGTGATTCAAAGTTCCCCATCCGTCCATCTGTCCATCTGGTGTCATGGATGCAATGATGCATGATGCAATCAAGAAATCGCATTGATGTGGATAGGCCTCGTGGAGGATCTTGTCCCATGTCTGGGAAAAGTGGACGCTGAGCAAGCAAGAATAATCTCAGAATGCCTGAACACAGCTCACATGGTTCAATGAGCCCCAAACCATTTTTGGGGGGGGCTATTGCTACCCCAAATATGGATTTACATGGATTTACAAATCATGGTTGGGCTCAATTTTCCCAACGGGGTAGCAATATCCAAAAATAGGGTAATATACGGTAAATGTGCCCTTCAACCCAAACATTCTGCGATTGTGCTATGTCATTCCCGTCTTTCATATCTTTCCTACGACAGGGCCTACGGACCCGCCACACTTTTACAGCAAATATATTGTTATTGATTTAATGTGATTTGATGTTATGGGCATTGCAGTGTAGACTGTAGCAATTATACAGTATCCGAGTTATTTTCGTAAAAAACGACCAAGTTAACCCTCAGGTAACATCCAATGAGGAAAACTTATCATATCCCCCACCTTTCACTGTGGGCATGTGAAAATCAGTTGAAATGGCCCAGTTGTTCGAGCTGACTATTCCTACTTAGGGCCGCGGTTCCAGCCAAAAAAATACATATACATAAATACATATATGTATATGTATATGTAAATATATATATATATATATGTATATATATATACCTTGAAACTCAAAAACCTACAAAAACGTTGGATATGAAAAAAAAACACGAGGTTTTTCCACAAAACCCGATGTTTTCAAATTTGCAGTTTTGATGGTGAAGAGAGAAATGAATAGAGTCATCCTATTCCAGCATATTCCAGCATTCTTGGCCACAACCCC
>Ga0126342_10005604_pt1 | contig 21988 bp, 12 predicted proteins | sample Cyp1metagenome_FD_92528 | JGI IMG/M metagenome (GOLD analysis project Ga0126342, IMG submission 92528) | Coral microbial communities from Lord Howe Island, Old Settlement Bay, Australia - Cyphastrea 1 metagenome | ecosystem: Host-associated > Invertebrates > Cnidaria > Coral ... | reverse complement strand
GGTTTTTGTTTTTTTTCAACCCCAAAAGTTGTTGGGCACAATAGAGTACCATCCAAACATTCATATTATTGAGTAACTCAGCCACTCATGGGGTACCACCTTGAAAAATTGTTTGGGTGCTGTGTTTTAATAAGGGTTTAATAAGGCACCTAATCATTTGAAAAACCTTGCATTTTAAAGCTTTAATACAAATATGGTTTCCTAAAGTAAATGGACCAGCTTTACTCAAAGAAAGGTGGAGAATTTTTTTTTTCAACCCCAAAAGTGGCTGAGCACAATAGAGTACCATCCAAACATCCATATTATTGAGTAACTCAGCCACTCATGGGGTACCACCTTGAAAAATTGTCTGGATGCTGTTTTTTTTAATAAGGGTTTAATAAGGCATCTAATTATTTTGAAAACCTTGCATTTTAAAGCTTTAATACAAATATGGTTTCCTAAAGTAAATGGACCAGCTTTACTCAAAGAAAGGTGGAGAAATGTTTTTTTTTTCAACCCCAAAAGTTGTTGGGCACAATAGAGTACCATCCAAACATCCATATTATTGAGTAACTCAGCCACTCATGGGGTACCACCTTGAAAAATTGTCTGGATGCTGTTTTTTAATAAGGATTTAATAAGGCATCTAATTATTTTGAAAACCTTGCATTTTAAAGCTTTAATATTAAAAAACATGAAACAACAGAAAAACATTTTTTAAGTAACTAATTTAAAAATAAATTCAAAAATAATTAATTTATTAGGAACATTAAAAAAAATCTGGAAAAACATTTGCCACAATAGAGGCCCCCCCCAAACAGCATGGAACTGAATAAGGATGAAACTTTTTGCCACAATAGAGTACCATGCTACTAATCAGGTGCAAACATTAAAGGGGATGGTCATAGGGACCAAATTATTACAATAGAATTGAACGGGACGTCATATTGAATGGTGATGTACAAAGGTATGCAATTGATATCACTGCAATTAATTGGATTCAATATGATTTCATTGGTTATTCCAGAATGTGGACGTCTTCCAAAATCGCTTCAAGTAATTATGTGCGAAGCGACTGGGACTTGAAGACAGGATTCGGTGGCTTCGGCCAATTTGACGCACTGAATACTCTATCGCCCAGCACACGCACGTGTGGGCCACGGCGGCTGGCTCAACGAGCCACGACGTGCGCTCGGGCTTGTTGAGGATCATCACGGCCAACGTCCCCGCCGCAAATTCGATGTTATGGCCATCGCGGTGTTCGCCGCTTTGGTGACCAACAGGTCTCGCATGCTGAGAGCGGTGGCGAAAATCAGCAACACACCCGGGGGGCCAGGGGGGCGGCGTTCTTCCAGTCGCTCCAGCTCACGGCGGCCCAGGTGGTTGGGTTCATCACGGTTTCAAATATTGTCCGGTAGAGAGGTGGGTTCAAGGAAATTACTAGCATGATTTACAGTGACACCTTGAATCTAGGATTGACGAACCTTTTTTTCAAATGACAGTAACATGTTCATAACTACATGCATTATGAGATGTGTGATGTGTTTTGCTTTGAGATCATGTCATTTTCCAGATTTCGATGATGGACACTGCTAGGCTATGAAGGGTAGAAAACAGTTGGTTTTCTGTAGCTTTAATCAATACTAGTCCATCCACTGACTGCGTATTCCATTACCATCTGGTTATTTAACATAGCCATGGAAAATTACAATTTTTGATAGGTAAACCATCTATAAATGGGCCGTTTCCCATGGCTATGTTATAGTCATAACCAGAGGGTATATCCTCAGTTTTCCTCATCCCAGAAGGTTTCCCCACAGGAATCACCATATCACCAGGGATGGGGAAAAACGAAGCACTTGTCGTTTTCCTTGCCGTGACGTGAGGTACACCTTGAAGATCAAGAAGGTGCAAGATGATCTCGTGGTGACTGGTGACAAAGAAACATGTGGTTCAATGGGGTACCCTTTGGTAATTTAACAGCTTGCTATTGAAAATGGCTTTAGAAATAGTGGATTTACCGTACCCATTAAAAATGGTGATTTTCCACAATTATGTTTGTTTACCAGAGGGTAACTGTTCTTAAACATCGTGAATAAATGATACATTTAGGCGTTTTGTTTGGTTATAGGTGTATAGTTGGTACGAATGTCAAGCTGTGATGATTTCCTATATAAACCTCCATTATGTCGGGGGTGAAAAAAAAACATCACTACCTACAATGTGGGGCCCCCTAGATAGCTAAGTTGGTTTATAACTCCAATTACTATGGTTTATGGCACTTGCAACTATAGTTAATGGGGTTTATGAACCAACTTATAACTGGGGGGCCCCACATTGTACACATTAGCCATGTTTTCATTACACGAGGACGTTCCCCAGTCTCCCACATTGGATCCAGGAGGGCAGGCTCTACTGCAGCATGGAAACTCTGATCGCTGAATATTGCGTCGCTTGGTAGGGCGAACCCTCTGGTAATGAAACATGGCGGAAATCCTTGAATGGAGGTTCATTTCTCGGAAAATCATCTATAAATGGATATAAATGGGATTAAATGGGTGATTTTCCAGCAAGCCATGTTTGATTATAGCAAGAGGGGTATATGCGGTATATGTTATTTTTTCCGGCAGTTTTGCAAAGGACGGGGCAAGCAGCTCTCCGAAGCGAGTATGACAATTGTTACTATTTCACCATAGTCACCAAGGCGCGTTCAGTGCACTATGTGTGCCCCTGATCATGATTGGACCAAGCTAGCTGAATGATTGGACTATATAACCATGACTAACCCTGCTTCAGATTGATGAATCACCATGTCCTTAGATGATTTGTTTGTTCAGTTCGGAGATCTCTACGAGTTCGTGAAGTCCCCATCATTAATCTTACACAGTCCATGGAAAAAGTACTGCCCCATAGTTGGATAAGCAGTACGTTAAGTTGTTGATATAGGGTTTATATAATCGATACTGTAGAGTAGTTGGTTTCAGTTGGTTTTAGTTGTCAGAGTAGTTACGGCGTAACTTTAAAAGTGTCCGAGTTATGACTAGATATGGGTCAAAGATGTCAAAAGTACGTCCAGCATTCCAGTGGCAGGGGAATGTACCATGTCATAACCACCCTTTTTTATGGTGACTATCATACATTGATATTTCGAAATTCCCATAGACATTCAGAAAATGATCCGGTCTAATTGGATATATATATATAATAATAATAATAATAGTAATAATAACAATAAAAATAAAAATAAAAATAATAATAATAATATATATATATATATATTATATAAACACCACAATCATATCCCACAATCAAACCATATCCCATATAATTAGCCTTGTCTAATGTCAGTATTACGTCACCAAATGATGCTGCAGCGCCTCCGGGTGGTTAATCGCCTGACAAAACTCAGGTGGTTCGCCGCGTGGATGCTGAAAGCCCATTGGAGTTTCTTGGAGAATGAATCGCAGGGGGGGATGATATATAACACTGGGTAAATCATCACGACCTCACTGCGACCGAACCCTGGAAATCATGGTTAATTTTAGGGGAATCATCCCCAAATGGCCCAACAATTCAGGTTAGTGAAATATTATAATTTACCCAGATAACACCGGTTCAACAGCCTCTGGCAAACTAACAGTTTGCGAACTGGAAGCCATGGCCCATAGAAATACATGGTTTACCGAACTTAATAGCATGGTGATTTTCTATAGCTATGTTAAGTTACCAGAGTCTAAAATATATATGATATATGATCCCTGATTGACTTGCTTAGATACGTGTAGTTTGGCCTTCAAACGATATGTTTGTTGGTTTATGAACCCATCTACCTATAGATTATAGATATGTTCCCCCTAATCAACCTAGTTCTTGTAGTTAACCAATTCAGACAGACCAAAGTGAACAATTGACATGCTAAGCATGTCAAAGCCTCATTTATTCTATACCCATTTGACCCATTGTTTATAGATCATTGTGCCCTTAACAGCCTTAACATTTAAGGTGCATTTAGTACTAGTTATAGATCATTGTACCACGAAATTGTGTACAAAACTGCGATCATGCCTTATGGGTGTGTCTTAAAATTGTGTAACCCAATATTCAATGGTTTATTGTGTATATCTACTTGGTGGCTCATCCCACTTAGTAAGTGGGTTATAACCCCAGTTATAGGTGGATTAACCCTACTTATCCCATTTATAACCGGGGTTATAACCCACTTACTAAGTGGGATGAACCACCAAGTATATAGATATGTCCATTAAAGGTGTTAACATTTTGGAGGTCCCCCATGTTAGAACACGGCGCCATGTGATGTCCAAGTTTTCTCAGTGGAGATCCGCCGCACTCAGGACTGTGAAGCCTATGGATCGTTTGGTGTCTCTCGGTCGTGGTTTTGATGTCTTGTATTTCGGGAATTCATTTTCCAGGTTCCATTTGTTTAATATATATATATTATATATATATACACATATTATGTATGTATATATTGTATCTTGTATTATATTATATATATAATATATACACATATTATGTATGTATATATTGTATCTTGTTTAATATTATATATATATACGCACAATTGGGGATCCAAGTTGTTGTTCTGGAATTTGGGATTCCAACTTGTGAGGGTTGATTTGGAAAGGGTTTATTGTTTTCTTTGGGAACTGTGGGTTCCAAGCAAAGGGGATGGTTGTCGTTGAAGTGACTAGACCTGGCGCACTCACAACGCCTGATAGAATATAAACAATTTCCTAAACTAGGAAGAAGACAATATCCAAACATATTCCTAAATAATAAGATGTACCCTCTCCGATAATCAAACATTGCAATGGACAATCTCAAATATTCCCAGATTTTTTAAGATTTTTTTGGTGATTTTCCCATTGAAACATAGCAAAACCTTCATTTTTTTAGGAGATTTCCCCATGTTTGATGACATCCCATTCCCCATTCCCCACGGGATGGTCCAGTTACAACGCACCACTCAGGAGCATCAATGGAAAGCGTCAGGAGGCTGCCTCCATGGTGTGGCTCGCTGAAAAACATCGATGATGTCGGATGGTTTCTGAAAAAATATGTACATCCAGCCCATCTACATATATATATATATAATGGATATATTATATTATATACAATGTATAATTATGATATATATATATATATGTAATATATATATATATGAACTATATATATATTAAAGTGGCTTGGCGGGGGATATATCATGAACAGTCGTATGTTTGGTAGATCTAAGCAAGATGAGATTGTCAATCATCCCTCTGTCGGGATGATACTGGTGGGACTGATGTTTTCAGGGCTTGATTTCCAACCAGGAAAAGTGCTTAGCATCTGGTTAGTCATCGTAAATCACCATGTTTAAGAGGTAAATCGGTAAATCATTATAAAAAGTGGAACTATACAAATGGTTGGTTTACCATAGCCATGTTAAATAACCAGATGGTTTCAGAAAGTCTCAGGTTTTTTTGAATTATAGACCTTGGATGTACTGTGGAATGATTATTTCTAAGTGGGTTGGCGGTTCCGCGGTTCAACATTGGTTTGGTACTTGTGTGTGTGTTGTTTTTTTTTTAATCTAATTTTTGTCAGCGGCAAAACCGATCCCAAGTGACCTTGGTTCAACCAGCTTAAGGGATAGAACACCAACTCAGTAGGTTTCAAAATGCTCTGTAGATCCAAGCCGATTTACCCTCTGGTAATTTAACATAGATATTGAAGATGGCCAGTTATAGTGCATTTTTCCATTAAATATGGTGATTTTCCATAGTTATGTTAGTTTACCAGAGGGTAAGCCCGGTAGATTCAAACTTGTGTTGTGATGGCTTCAGCTCCAGCGCGCTGAGGAAGACGTTGGCTGAATCGACGGGAATGTTGGAGTTGGTCTTTGAACGTCCCGTCATTAAGGACTGGACTGAAGACTACCGCAGCGCGGAAATGTGCGCTGCACACAGTGCTTGTCATGTTGATGGTATATGAATAAACCGTAAGTTTGTTGAAGGAAAACCCAAAAGCCAGAATTTGTGGATTCTGGTTCTGAACGAAGTGCTGCATTGGGCGGGCATTCTTACCAGGATTTACCTCCCAAAAATATAATCCAATTGCAGTTAAAATGCAGGTAACAAGGCCATACATGCGGCAGTTTGGTAGTCGTGTTTCCTAAAACATGGTTCGCTGCAACATCTGCATGTCTAATTATATAGTGGGAAAACCATGTATGGATATATCAATCTCAGTTGTACGTGGGTTTCATTCCTGGATTCTCATGGTCCCGCACTAGGATTTCATCTTCCCCAGCCTTGGCAACATCAAATACCGAAAAGCTGTATGAAATAAGGTCACCAAAACTTAAAATGGTTGATCATAGTGCTCCCTATTGAAATGGCCATAACTTAGGGTTGAAGATTTCAATTTTTCCGACGACAGACCATGGCATCCTGCCCAGGAAATCACGCTGGCGAAGAGGGGCAAGAAAGTGCCCAGACTGCCATAGCCTGCAGGAATGGAGACCACAAATTCAATGGCTTTCTGTTGTTTGAACTAAGAAGGTGAAGGTTAATATCATGTATATATTGAACTAGTATGAAGTGGTTATATAGCTGGAGAAAAATCCACCAGCCACAAATTATCGGATTATGCACCAACAAATATAACTGGTGGGGCTGTTCATGTCGGGATAGGACATTGATGTGGCCATCAAGACAGATATGCGCCAGCCTTTAGGACTGTTGTTCGCGTTTGGAATTGGGAATAAAGATTGGTTTTATGTTGTTCCCGTCTCCCTGATATTGCTTAATCCCCAGGATTACTGACCCTGGAACAGTGTTCGATTGATTTTTTGTCGGCCTCAGGGAATTGAACATGAGGGGGGATGAGATTAGTTTCTAGTTGGTGTATGACAGTGTATGTTACTCCATCTAACTAACTAGTTTTATATATTTTTATATATCCATAATTAAAAGTTGGCGTAAAACCACGTCCAAGTAAATATGTGTATAATCCTTCATAATATATACATATATCATATATCCAGATATACATAGTCCTACCTAGACGAGTTACATATAAACCGACTTACCAATCGGGGGCCTCTTCCTGAAGATTAAGCGGGGTGCAGTTGCGAAAATCTCAAGTCTTCAGCAACAATGGAAAATCAATACGAACTAAATGTTGAAATCCAATCAATTTCTTACTGGTGCGTTTTACGTAGGCAATGGATGGGTTGCTGGGGGTTGCTGGGATTATTACTAGGGATGAAATGGATCATTCCCGAGAATTCCCTGCGTAAAACGCACCAGTAAGATTCAGGGGGTGAATCTTTTGGACCTTTTTCTTTCACAGAAGTTCGGAACATTTCCCACCCCACCAGGGTGACCACCATATTTTTGGCGGGCAAAAAAGGTCCTTCGGCACCACCAAGAAAAAAGGTTTGTATCATGTAACTATATTTACCCTTCATTTACCGATAGTTACCATCATTTTTTTTGATGAGCCAAAAGAATACCGTTCATTTACCCTCTGGTAATTTAACATAGCTATTGAAAATGGCCATTTATAGTTGATTTACCCATTACAAATGGTGATGTTCTACCGCTATGTAAGCGTTTACCGTTCGTTTACCTACAGCTATGTTAGTTTACCAGAGGGTACCTGTGTTGAAATGATCAGCAACAACGTTGACATCCATTTGGAGGCTGGTTTCCGTGTGGATACGGCGCTGGACACCTGCGGTTTGATGATCAAGGCAGGTATACCTTAGACTGAGTGACGGACTGGGAGAATGATACTGATATTATATCTAGTTATCTAATTAATATATAAAAATTATCATGGATATGATACAAATGATATCTAATTAAATAAATGTTGATTCTATACTAGGTATGAGTGACTTAGGACTTGGGAAAGATTCCCGGGGTGGACAAGTCCTATCTCATCAGGCGTCCATCTGAGATCAGCGTGCGGCATGGACCACTCGTAAATCATGATGACATAGGAATGAACTAGCAGAAATATATTAGGATTGGCCTAAGTCATCATGCTCGTAATGTAATGTTAAGTAATGTAACGCAGTTTAATCTAAGGTAATGTAATATAATGTAATATAATGTAGTGTAATGTAATGTACTGTACTGTACTGTAATATAAGTATGTATGTATGTTCTGATGACTTAGGACTTATGCCCCGGTGACATACGATTTTGTGCACCAAGTCCTATGTATGTAATGTAATGTAATGTAATGTAATGTAATGTAATGCAATGCAATGCAATGCAATGCAATGCAATGTAATGTAATGTAATGTAATGCAAGTATGTATGTATGTTCTGATGACTTAGGACTTATGCCCCTCTGGTGACATACAATTTTGTGCACCAAGTCCCATGTATGTATGTAATGTGTTGTAATGTACTGCAATGTAATGCAATGTAATGTAGTGTAATGTAGTGTAGTAGTGTAATGTAATGTAATGTAGTGTAAGTATGTATGTTCTGATGACTTAGGACTGTTGGCCCTCTGGTGACATACGATTTTGTGCACCAAGTCCTATGTATGTATGTAATGCAATGCAATGCAATGCAATGCAATGTAATGTAATGTATCTATGTATGTATGTTCTGATGACTTAGGGCTTATGACTCTCTGGTGACATACAATTTTGTGCGCCAAGTCCTATGTATGTATGTAATGTAATGTAATGTAGTGTAGTGTAATGTAATGTAATGCAATGTAATGTAACGTATGTATGGCTATCTTGCCTAGGTTTAATGAACATTAAGAAACATTATTTCTTTTTTTTTAACCTCACATGGTGCTTAAGGCCCATGACAACCCCAGTGACTGACTTAGGACTTGGTGCACACAAATCACCTGGTAACAACACCAGTGACTTAGGACTTGGTGCACGAACTCCTATGTCAACAGGGTGGCTTTAGTCCTAAGTCCTTCGATTTTTTTCATTATCTATATAATTAAATATATGTAATATATTTATAACAGTTGGGGATGATTTGTAATAGATTGAACACTAGATACTTGTGAATTATCATTGATAAGATGAACCATCATTATAATTCCCAATCAATGATAATGCCCAACTATCAAATATCATTATAGTTTCATTTCATAACTCATACGTGTGTTTGGAGTGTCCCAATCATCCCATGCTGAATTGTCCAGTTTGGGGGGATTTGATATGATTGAGCTACTGTGGATGCAAGAGATCCTGCACGCTGGGATGGTAGAAACCCAAACAAAACAATGGGATAAACTCCCTATCAACTGGTGCAGGATTTCTTCCATCCACAGTATCATATGGGTGCGGAATAGGGGCATATATATATACAATTGATACATGATGATTCATGATTCTGGAGCAGTACTAATACTAACCTATCTGGATTCTATTTGAGATTATGACAGGTGAAGCGGTGAAGTACGAACTTTCCTACATGATGCTTCATTCAATACCAGGTCATGGGCTGGACTTGTACTGATCGGATACTCCTACACGGTGACATACTGTGGTAAACCCAATGCTGTAAACCATCCCATGAACCAACCATGACTGGAGGTCATTATACAATCTGAGGGAGAGATGTGCATATATAGTCATTACATATGTATATATATATGTATTTATGTAAATATTTGCATCTATATCAGGTCGATGAATGTATATACATATATATATATATATATATATATACGTACGTATATACTTTTTTATATATACATGTATATAATATATATATATATGTAAACAAAACTATTTTCTAATATTATATATGTATTTGTTTAAACAAAATATATACACATATTATATTTAAATATCCTATTTAATTTTAGTTTAAAATATGTTATATTATATTTATTATACCATGTGTATATATATATATACATAAATATTATATTCATATTTTATATTATGTATAGATATTATTTATATATATTTTGTATAAATATTATTTATAGATATAATATATTAATATTATATATTAATAATTATATAAATATATATATATATATATAGATATGTTAAATCACATATCCAGATATACTTGTACAGGTTGTCACCAGGTTGCACCGGCCCCAGGGAGTGCAAGATGGAGCCGCGGCCGAGATGCCGGCAGGACGAAAGATTTCGGATCCGAATCCACGGCCGTAAACCTACAGGGGATTGGTTTATTTTAATAATCATATGGCAGTGTGTCAAAACCTTGTACCCCTGTAGTTCACATCAAAATAGCTGGTAAATGGATGTTCATTCCCCTAAAAATGGTATTAATAGATATTGATCCATACCCATATTGTGGATGGTAATATAAAATAGTATTTAGATTAACAAATCCATAAATCTATGATAATATTTCATAAATTCCATGATTATATAACATATTCCAGAAATGTTTGATAATATTTGTTTTAGTGTGGTTGGTTTATTAGTAGGCATGCCCAATGCATTAAACCGTCAATAGTGGGTTAATTAACCAACTGATGAATTAAGCAACCATGACTAGGGGCTATTGGCAACCAAAACTGATTAATCAACCATGACTGGGGGTGTTTCGACAGTTGCATCTGAAAGGAGAATGAGCAACGCTGGAGTTCGAACTCAGGATGCCAAGAACATCGTTCGTAGCGGCCTTTCTGCAGAGAAGAGATCCGCGGCTGGAAGCAATGATTCTGCCCCGGGGGCACCTGGAAGAACCAGGTTTGCATAGGCCTCATGCCTGTTTCACTTTCACCTGATAGGTGATTTTGGTCATGCCATCCCTCCTGGGATCCCCATGTTCGTCGCCAAGCTCCGGGGGAGCGGCATGGCTTTGCCACCGCGGGCGGCATTCTGTCGCTCCCGGGGGGCTATTATGAATAGTCCCAAATACAAATATAAGAAACCCCAATGGGGGATGGTTTTTGTTTGGCTTTACCATAGAAAAAAACCATGAAGACATGCCATGAAGATATGCTTAATTTAAATAGTGTGGTTGACCAGATTCTAGTTAATTAATCCTGCTGGTATTAGATTGTGGGTATCTTACAACAACTTTTGGGTTTCTTTATCACCATTTTCTCATCAAGATGGCCATAAATTGAATTTATATCCAGAATACAACGCCAGTACCAAATTGGGTTTGGAACAAATGCAACTCCACATAGGATTGCGTTATCTGGTAATATGATTAATAGAACTGCATTATTTAAGCTATGGTAATAATTAGTGGTATCCATAAATATATTATTGTTAGTACTTATTTGATTATATATCTATCTTCGTTGTGGAGACTAAGATGTGGTAATCATATTCATCTAATTGCATGATAAAACCATTTGCTGGTTATGTATTTTTCATGTCATATTCAATTTATCATGGAACAAAACAGTTATTGGCAGTAGCATGATTAATTTTGTTGCCTGTGTTATGGCGACTATGTCCTGAATTTAACATGGAACCCAAGGTCTAAATCTATTTAGTTGCTACTATTACTAGAAGATCTATGGTACATTATACATTTGATATATGTGGCTAAACCTTCCCTACAGGAATATATGTTGATATATGGCCAAGTTCTTCAGGTCTATGTATGAGTTCACTGACGGAAAGGCTGACAACTCTTGGGTTTTTTTCATGACGTTTTCATCAAGATCAACGGATCAACAACATAAGTTTGATGGTTGTTCATAATGGCGAGAAGCCTGGCGATTTCCAAGTCTTTGGCTGTGGCTATTTCCAAGATGTGCGAAGCATCAATCTGGTTCGAACATTTTCAACCTAGTAAGGGTTTGGCAACCATGGTTTGTTAACATTGCTGTTCCTAATGTAATGTATAGCTATGTATATGTCTATTAATATATATGATGTATATATATATATATATGTACATCATATATGATGTACATATATATATATATTATATGATTATATATATTACACACATATAGCCGGGAAACAGCAAACATATATCACCATAACATGCCCAGTTTCATCACCCCATTACTTGTTTCTGGTGACCTTCCCCATGTTGAAGGTCTAAAGTGTTTAGCAGTTCGCTGGAGTCCAACAAGATGTAAACATGTCCAAACATTGTTCTGATTTCCCAGGTATGTACCCTCTGGTAAACTAACGTAACTATAGGAAATCACTGTTTTTAATTGGAAAATCCACTATAAATGGCCATTTTCAATAGCTATGTTAAATTACCAGAGGGTACAATCCATTGTTCATTTGTGAAATTTCTTTCTTATTGGCTGCAACTCAACTTTGGACGATTCAACCACATTTTGTTTGCACCGCTTTGCCGCTTCGGCTTCGAACGGTCAAGCTTTCAGTCTTCCCAATTTTGGCTGGTCAAAGGTGTTTCCCAATTTTGGCGAATTACCCTCTGGTAATTTAACATAGCTATTGAAAATGGCCCAGTCGAAATAGTAGATTTTCCCATTAAAAACGGTGACTTTCCATAGTTTTTCGTTAGTTTACCAGAGGGTAACCTTAAATGTGTCAAACCTGAAATGTGTCAAACCTGAATCTTTCACAATTTTGGTTGCGAAAAAACCACCATGTTTTCCCAACGTGTTGACTCATCAATTAAACCTCCGCAGGAACTTTCCAGGCCGCAGACCGCATCATCGCGGTGGACGGCAACGTGGCACTGTGATTTTTGTTTTTGTTTCGTTGGTTAAAAACCATGGTAAAAGCCAATGTGGCTAGCAACAAATGTCTTTATGTTTTTTCCAAGCTGTTAAGATGAATTTAAGATATTTTTTGGCAACAGTTCTGTTGCTTGGTTGATGATTTATAAACCCAACTTACAAGTTCGATGAATCCGCTGGTTTTAACCCAGAGATGCAGGTCCCACGGGTCCCAGGGGTCCCAGGGGTCCCAGGGGTCAGCGTTGGCTCAGCTGGATCAACAAAAATAGGCTTACCCTCTGGTTATTGAACGGTTTGCCATGGAAAATCACCATGCTATTAATAGGTAAACCCAGGTAAGCCATCTATTTCTATGGGCCATTTTCCATGGCTATGTTAAATAACCAGAGGGTACAGGTTTCAAATTTTATGCAGCAAAAAAAATGGGAAATCTTATGACAATATTATGACATCTCCGGTAGCATTTGGTTGTAAACTTGTGGTTTTAACCAAGAAACTGGCTTTGTTCAAGGTTGTGTGTTTTTTGTTTTCACATTAGGACATCCATCATTTTGGGGAGACTTTAGTGTATATAGTGTTTGTTTTTTTTCTTTTGCGGGGCTCCTGAAGCAAATTCATTCCAATCTGGTTGAAACTCTGTGAATGCAACCCCCGCCTGGATACATCAATGTTGTGTTGCATTTCATGATTTTAGCTGGGTTATTGAAGATGAGAGTTCAGGGTTTTGGCCTGGAAATATCTATCCATTAAGCAGATACAACAAACATCCACAAACTATGTCGTAACCCCACAGTCTTGGTAATTAGTTTTACTGTTTTGGGGTAAATTAGGGCTGCAACAACACATCTAGATATGTGCATCTTGGTATGGTGTTTGTTTTCCCAGCTTTGAAATCGTGGGGATTTCCCCGTTGCAGATTTCGCCGCTAGTGATACTATCCCTACGCTATCCCCATGACAACCCTGGCTGTCTGGTGGACAGTTTGGCTTTTCCACCCAAGATGTACTGATGACGACGACGATGGTGACGATGGCTGTGATGACGATGACGATGACGATGAAGATGACGATGACGATGATGATGATGATGTTGATGATGATGATGATGATACCAGTTGACTTTTTTTTTAATCAAAGGGGGTTCAATTCCACCAGCTACAAAACCGATTTAGACCCAGTTTAGCCTTAGATAAACTAGTAATTACATTGGAATCTATGTTGTCTTGTGTATTCCCATTATATCACGAAAAATTGTTGTCTCATCCACATTTTTGGTTAGATTCATTTGTTCCATCAACCTCACCTATCCTTCCCCAGCTGTCACCTACTGACCGACCTCTTTACAATACACGTCACTGACCGAATTCATATAGCAATCATTTCCAGCTTTACGACATCCTTTCCCAACGTGTATATATATATATATATACATTGATATATATATATATATATCTACGTTCGCATATCTATCTTTATATCTTTATATTCGTCTAGATATACATGTTTATATATTACTACATATATATATATACACATATGTATCAGTGGGTTTATTATCCCCCGTTATAGCATCACATCCACTGAAGCATCTGGACATTACACATTTCCACGGAGCGAAGTGCCTTGTTGCCTTGAGGTGTCGAGGGGCGTACTGCTGATCTGTTGAAATTGCTTGGGGCTGCTGATGCACCGGTGCTCAAAGTGTAGCTTGACTTGACTTGCTGGTTGGTGGTTTGGAACATTTTTTATTTTCTATAATATATGGGATAATCCTTCCCATTGGTTAATATTTTTCGGAGGGGTTGAAACATGTTGAAACCACCAACTACCAGCTTGACTGGACTGCTTTTTTTGGTGTACGGAAGTGTTAATGGTGAACGGAGGGAGCAGTGAAAGGAACTCAGGAAAGTCCATATTCCCTATAATATATATCTATATGTATATAACAATATGTGAACCAGTTGGAACTACGAATAGAGTGTCCAAACACATCACAATTCAGGTGGGAATAATGATGAGTATGGGTCTATTTCGTTGCAACCTGTTGGTACGTGTTCATAAAATCTATATGATTCCACTATACACCCATATGCTCCATGGTGCTGGTATATTTACCAATAAAGCTGGGTGGTTTTGTTTGGGCAAATGTTGGTAAATCTTCCAGCACCATGGAGCATATGGGACAGCTACTCGTATACATATTATCATATTCGCCACGAGAGGCTGGTGGAAAAACGTGGCCTCAAGAGCTAAGGAATCGTTTACTTTACAACAACCGTTGAGTTCATTATATAGGGGGTTATAGATATATACATATAGAGTTAAAGCCTGATTTGGGGTTGTGTATCTGATATTTAGTTAAAAATGGATATATCATATATATTCATATATCAAATATATCTATAGTAATTGTGGGATTCTATACGTAGTTCAATCGGGTTGCACGCCAACAAGCATGAGGTTTTGGAGGCCTCAGTGTGTAAGATTCTGTCCATTGCCGGCTCAGATTTCCATAGCCATACGATCCATGTATGGTATATATGCTAACATTTGGGGTATATTGATGGTAAATGTTACCATATATAGCATATATGGATACTATGGGATAGGGCAACACAATGTTGCGCTTTGCATTTTGGTAATTGCTGACCAGGCGGCCTGTAGCAATTGATTGTAGGATTTGAAGAGAAAAACCTACGTAGCACAAGCCAACATTCCGAGACACAACGAGGCATTGGTCCTGGGTTCTCTGCAACATGTTGATCATGTTGTCCTACGTCATCCTGAAAGAATCCATTTGTTACCATCCGTTGGGCCAGTAGAACAAGTAGAAGAATTGCTGGTTCCAAACAGTTGGTTGCTGGCAGGTTCAAACAGTTTCAAACAGTGGAACAATTGTGTTTGAAAACAACTAGAACAATTAGAACATAGTTGGCAGTTTCAAACAGTTTCAGCTATGTGTTCTCATGGTCTGGCATCATATTTATTCATATTTCATGTTTGTTCAACATTTTGGTATCCCATAGCATAGACATTCCTTTTTCCTCTGTTTGCTTGATTGACAGAGGTGTAACCGCCTGCCAGTGAGCAACCAATAGGTATATAGATGAAGATTGTAGGCCGGCCTCACTATTTTCCCCCTAAGATTGTAGTTGGATATACTACCCCGTGTATTGGAGAATATCAACATAACCCCCACACGAGTTTTGTTTTCCAATATACATCCCATTATTCCCCGTGATGGTCGGAGAATACCCTTGCTACTTACTTTCCTGGCAATCGTTTTAGCGCGCCATTTTGGGGTATCATAATGGACTACTATCACATGTTCATGGTAAAACCCCGCTTTTCCCACCATTTCCACTGTTAAATCCAAATTTTCCCAAATCGTTCATGGTTACCCTCTGGTAATTTAACATAACTATCGGAAATCACCATTGTAGTGAATTTTCCCATGAAAAATGGTGATTTTCCATTATGTTAAATTACCAGAGGGTAGATACCATGTTTTTCCAGTAAAATTAAATCACAATGTTCCCAGCATGTCTCATGCTTCGTCACCCACTTGGCTGCGAGTTGTTGCTCCGAAGCTCAGGTGCACCTATGCCCAGATTCCCCTCAAATAGATCGGAAATTTCGAACACATGGCGGCTCCTTGAACTGAACATAGATACAGTATCCTAGTGGTTCATAGCGGTTATATTGGTGATTCAGAATGGTTGGTTGTTAATAATGGTTAATAGTGGATAATAGCGGTTAATAGTGATTAATAATGGTTCATAGTGGTTGGTTCATAGTGGTTGGTTCATAGTGGTTATGGCCCGAAATACCAGTTATAAGTCAGGGAAAATTTCCATAAGCCCAATTGATGGAATGATACCCCCATAAAAATAACCGTAGAAATAATTATGTTTAACTATCTATAACTGGTAAAGGGCTTTAACTGTAGTGGTTATAAAGTGACCAAGCATGTTTAGCCGTGATTCTATAATGGTCAATAGTGGCTACAAAATGGTACAGTACTCCCTTCCCCCTTAAAAGCCCCAAAAAAGAGCCCCTCAGAAAACCAGGCTTTCATACGGCATTTAATGCACATAATAATTATTTGGGACCATACAATGGTGGTGTTTTTTGTATTTAAATGATGGGATTATATTAGTGCCTCTGGGGTAAAGCTACGAAAAGATTCGCGCAAACTCCCCGGATGGGCCGAGGGGCCAAGGGTTTGGATGTCCCCTTTGTGGGGATTTTATAAACTATTTGTTGGAGATTGCAATGATTATAAATTACTTAAAATATATCATATTATATCCCCAATGGTTAGGTGATGTTTCATTAAGTTTCATTAGGACATTGATCAACCCCTGTTCATAAACTACAGTTGTGGCCGCGTTGTAAGTTATAATATGTTATAGTCCCGTTGATGGAATGTATAAACCCATTTAGAACCATTTATATCTGGTAAAGGGCTTTAGCTGCAGGATTCCACGAGATAAATCTCTACTCTGAACCACCACACTTGCCTGGCCACGGACACGTGGACCAAGGTGCGACGCGCGGTGAGTACAAGACCGACCCAGATAGAGTGGTTGACCGGATGGCAGCTATGGCATGACACGTTCATGACATGTTCAGCAGACTATAGTACTATAGTGACCTCGATTATTCCAAATTTTTCATTATATCTGGCTGGATCTTCCTCAGGCCATAATTTCTGCCCGACCTGAAATTTCTGCCTTTGTCACATGTTCTGCCCGAGGCATGTTTTTTTTGTTTTCCGCCTGCAGGGGATTTGCTCATTTTTCTCCATATCCTATGTTGTGATCTGATATCATAACAATATGTGGAAAACATTGGAAAACAACATTGTCAGAATAGAATCGGATTTCTTGAAATCAGTGCTACGGGGCTTCCCACCCCAATCGCGCCTATTCTCGCCCGATATTGTGTCAACACAATTTCACATTCGGCCCAAGTTATTTTTTTTGGAATGCACACTGGATCATGTTTCAGGTTGTATCAGCCACAAATCATCACAGCTTTTGACCTCAAATTGCAACACTTAAATATACCGCACTTGATCGCAGCAGATGTTTAATCAAACACAGCTATGTCATGACGCTAATCTAATCCACCCTTTTGGGGGAGGTGGTTCTACTCAAACTTTGATTTGGTGAATTGTGATTTTTGTTGGATCCGTTCTGCAAGCGGGGGGACTTGCCTGAAGATCTTAAGGATGATTTGCAAAAATATATCAACTGATCCCAGATGAAGATGAATGGTTTAACACTCAAACTTGATCACGTGGCACCTACACTTGCATGATTTGACAGAACATTTGGATGATTTGACACTGGAACTTGGTAAAACACTGTCCATACTTCCCAGGGTTGGGAGTCCATTGGTACCTTTATGATCCTTGATGTGTGTGGACGGTGAAAGGTTCGGACACGTTCCCGGCAGGACTGAAAATGTGGTATTCACCCCCAAACAGGGCCGTTTCTTTTGAGCAGAGAGAGAGCCCCCGCCGCCCAAAAAAAAACAGCAAAAAAAGACACGTAGAGGACTTCGATGATGAACGCATGGATTTAGTGGTCTTCATAGTAACATGTTCAGACAAATCCACGAAAGCGGGTGCCTGAAAATAGGGTATATACCCCAGAATCTAGTGGTTAATCAACACATATCAACGCTTTCCCCATGAAATTGCATTTTTTAGGTATACTCCAGTTTCAGTCACAGCCAGATCAGTTGTTCATTATTTGAATCCCCATGTTGACTAGTTAAATCCCATTAAAATCCCATTTCTGATGGTTCAAATCCCATTAAACTCCCACAAAATCCCATTGAAATCCCATTATAATGTATCAAATTCCCATAGATGTAAAAACCAAGATGTGTTAAATCGGTCAACCCGGTGCTGTGGATCAAAGGCTATGTATGCCTTGATTAAATAAATGGTTCCCTTTCGCTTGAAAGGCACCCACGCGGCAGACTGTGTCCTTGGTGCTCACTACGGCGGCGTGTGCGAGCCACGAGATACGTACCATACCATTGCATTTCATTACAATCATTATACTTATTATTTTTTCACATTGCCATACATTATATACATTCCAGTCTCATATAGATATTATAGAGAATTGGAGAGAGAACGATACGCAATGACATCTGCGCAAACTTTGGCAGATTGCTTTGAGGATGGAACTGTAGTTTGTATAGCGTTGGTGCTCCGGAAGTTGGATGCAGCTCGTTGGGTTAGGTTTGTCTAAACAGTTTGGGTCCCTGATTTAATCGATTGCCAGGTGGTGCCCCACAGAGTTATTAAATTAAATCTTACTATAGATGTGATTAGTTGGTTTATGTTGGTTTATAAGAAGCTGTCCAACTAAGTCGTATAGGAATGTATAGGAATCATTTACCCAATTGTTAAGCTAGTGAAATATGCACTATCTCAACAAAAACAAGTTGTGGCACCTGGTAACATCCACTGCTAGCCGACGCAATCGGTTGAAGCATCCTTTTTGTGGTAAGGTTATGGTGCGAAACAATGTTTCGAAAAAACCTTCCAGATGGTTTGCACTGGGATGCAACTGACCACTTGGTGCTACCCATGTCAAGCGAATTTTAGAGAACCCCAATCTCTTCATTCATATTTAACCTATTTTTGGCAGGGTAAGTAGTCTATATATTCTGTATAGTCTCTATATGTTTTGTTTACCGCTTCGAGCGTTCTCGAGCTTGCTCTATCGATCTGGGCGACCACTCGAAGAGGCGGATCCCACCGACAGGAAACACGCAGAATAGAGGACTTGAATCCGAGGATGGAAGATTCAATTCTATCAAGCCGCCCCTGCCAGCCGTTGGTGGATCACACAATAAGAATCAATAATGTACATATACATATATAGTATATACATATATATATATATATACATATAGTTATTTAATTTCATGAAAATCCGCCAATTATAGAATTATAGATAGATGTGTTCCATTTCAATGCCAAAATACCAATTTCGTTGGTGGATCTTTTAGCGGCCTGCTATTTGCCAACTCATGACACCGGGTGAGCTGGATTGGGTTGGTGAAATAAACGAACTATAACTGGGGGGGAAACCACCTTGTAACTTGATAGCCTAGGCTTTACCATGAAAACATGCCATTCCAAGTCTAGAACTCTGGAGGCCGCTGGTCAACCCTTGTGCAGATTCTACTTCGGTTATATGCCTCTTTTGGTATCTTCTACCCCACCGTGTTTGCTTGTTTGCTTGTTTTGCTTCGTGGTCCATGGTGCTGGAGTATTACCAACATTTACCACATGACCCCTTTATGTAGATAAATATGCCAGCACCATGGAGCATATGTGCATGTTGATAACATTAATATTTTCCCCTAGAATTGCCATCGTAGTAAATCCATCTAAATCCCCTAGATTCAGACACCCAAATTCAACATAGATACATATCACATGTTCAAATGGATGCTCATCAATATGCCATTAAAGCACCATTGATTATGGTGAAATCAGTTTTTTTTTTTTCAGGCGTGCTGATCAGGGGCCTTTTTGCATTTTCCCGCGGCCACTTCGCTACGGCAAAAGCCGCAGTCGAAGCGGTCATCCTGACCATTGCTGCTTAAACGAAAAAGTTGGGCCGGGGAACCTTGAGAAAACAAGGGGTGTTTACAGTTTACAAATCTAAGAAGGAAACCAAAAAAATCATATACTTGTCCTAACAAGAGTAAACTTGGGTAATTAAATTGAGGTACTTGGATAATTATATAATTACTTGTAAAAAGGATCTATATACATAGTTAATAGTTGATTGCTGGGTTTCCCCATTCCGCACCTGACTTGCAAAACAATGCCTGCATGCTTTGTGGCTGCAAAGATTTGGGTTTGATCGAAAATTGGATATGCCCTTAGATCCATTGATTGGTGATTATTTTTCCTATTGACATATCCATATTTGAGGGTATACCGCACTTATGGACAAAGCTAGAAGGGGCAAATCAGCCAATTCTGCTTCTTTGCTTGGTTTTAAACTTCCACACATGCTAGTGGATAGCCACTGGCTGCTTGAAATGCCTGCACCACCCTGATCAAAGCAGATCAGGGGATGAATCACGAGATGAATGGGATTGAGTTGGTCATACAATGGATCTGATCCGGGGATAATCATGGATAACCATGGGATGTTAATGGGATAATACTTGGATATGAGTGAGTGGATGTGACTGGATATTATGTTAGTGATATTATGTTAGTGATGTAGATTGAGGTCATTTGTAAAGACCCCACCATCGCCGAACGTCACTAGACATTTTGGGACTTGTAACGTGTAACCGTGTAACTATCCCAACATCGCCGTCAGGTTGGTGAATGATGATCATGTACTTACAATGGCGCACAAGGTGGTCCCCCTAGTTATGTTGGTTGATTTATGTTCACCCATCACCCATAGATATTTCATTGCCATAAAGCCAGTAGTTAAGCCTATTTCAATCAACTTACCTTGCGATTTGGGTCACCACTTTGTAGAATTTCTATATTGTCCAAGACATGGCCCCATATATCCCTAATATTTGTTGGCTAACTCCCCATACTTGGTAGTAATATCCCACATTTCTTGATATTTCCCCGTCACATCAGAATCCCTGGCGGAGACACCTGGCGCAGGAGGCTGCCTTGTTCACCGGCGAGTTAATGAATATGTTTGGGAGCCTGGTGCTTCAAAATGTCAGGATGTTTCAGACGGGGTTCATGAGTTCATGGGTGTCATATATTTATATATATTTATCTATAGATTATATATATATATATATGTGTGTGTGTGTTTGTATGTACACATTCATGCATGCATGCATGCATGCATGCATGCCTGCGTACATGCATACATATATATATATATAGTGTATATGTATTATACTATGTTTAATATAGTACACAGTATAAATACTATAAATCAATTAAACACATAATATTTATATAATATGATATATAATATGATATGTAATATAATAGAATATATCATATACATTATACAATACACTTTTTTCTATTGCTTTATTATATATATTTACAATATATTTACATTTAATGTGTACTACATATATATACATACATATTCGAACGATTGAACACTAAAAATCATTATATTATTCCCCACCTGCCAGGTGAGGGTTGTTAGATTTTATCAGAGTTGTTCTTCTCCTCTTCCTCCTCCTCCTCCTCCTCGGCTAGCTATCCTCCTCCTCCTCCTCTTCCTCCTCCTCGTCCTCCTCCTCCTCCTTCTCCTCCGCCTGTTTCTCCTCGACCATGTCTGCATCAACTTCCACCT
>Ga0126342_10005603_pt1 | contig 21988 bp, 17 predicted proteins | sample Cyp1metagenome_FD_92528 | JGI IMG/M metagenome (GOLD analysis project Ga0126342, IMG submission 92528) | Coral microbial communities from Lord Howe Island, Old Settlement Bay, Australia - Cyphastrea 1 metagenome | ecosystem: Host-associated > Invertebrates > Cnidaria > Coral ... | reverse complement strand
GGGGACCGGGCTCATATATATATATATATCATCTATATATTATCTATATATTATCTATGTACTATCTATGTATTATCTATATATTATCTATATATTATCTATATATTATCTGTATATTTTATATAGTAGCTATAAATTATCTATATATATTATCTATATCTTTATATATATATGAAAAATATATTATCTATAATTAATTATAATTATCATATATATATATTACCTATAGGTATATATTATTTATATATGATCTAATATATATATATAATACATTATTCGCCTATATATTCACATCATATTCCGAATAGTTCTTCTCCTCCGTCTCCCGTCAGCTGGTCAGCTCCAGCGAGTGCTTCAACATCGGTATCTTAGCGATCCAAGATCTGGACAATCGAAACTCTGGATCTTTAAATCCTCCACCTGGTCCATTCATATCGGAAAATCATTGGTATCATATTATTATTATTATTATTATTATTATATATATAATATGTATTATATACAGTAGTGGGATGTACAGAACCTATCCAGAGAAAATGTCCGAATACCACTGTGCTTTTACGCTTCAATCCCCGGTTCTGTCAGTGAAATCCCCAAATTCATATCTGGCACGAGCCATGCCCACAGGTGAGTTGATTTTCCCATGGCCAAAATAACCAAAGACTTGCACAAATTTATCCTCCCGTACTCAAACACGGCTAGCTGGGAAATCCCCCTATAAAGGAGGTTCTAGTGGGAAAATCATCCATAAATAGGTGATGTTCCATTGCCATGTTTGATTGCCAGAGAGTAACAGACCAAACCTTTCTGGTTGACCCCTTCCTGGCCGGTCATCGTGCCTCCCTTCCCGTGTGGAGGTCAAACTCCACTGGCCGGCCATCGTGCAACAAGCTGCAGCTGGCCTTGCCCATGGTAAAGGCCTGGGGAACAAAGACGCATTTATGGCAAAAGACTAAAAAAGACTGAAATATATTGAAATTCCAGGTATATTGAAATATATTAAATATACTGTTAAATGTAAAGTAGCCATCCGAGGTTTACCCAGCGTTTCGATGCGTTTCGGGGGTCCTACATGTTGAATTGGTGTCTGTTGAAGGTGACTCACCAGGATGTGCAGATGTGCCTTCTCGATTTTCTCCGTGACCCACGAGGAGAAGAAGCTCCAACCACTGGGGCTCCACCATTGCCACTCCCACCATATGCCTGGCACATTCACAAGGCGTTCACAAAGACAGAAATTAGATACCAATAAAAAATATATAAAACATATGAACATGGATAACAAATATTAAAACATGATGAAAATAGGTGTTTCAATCTCATTGGCCGAAGTGTCTGCAATGCTGGATTCAGTCGAGCCCTCCACGGCCTTCCATCTCCAATGACCACGAGTCTTCAAGATAGCTGAGCACCGTCCAGTTGTTGGACGGCTTTCGCGCACCTCGGAGGTACATGTTGGACCTGACAGTTCTTCGCCATGCTCAAGGTGGTCAAATACCTATAGACGTCACCATTATTGAATATCATAATATTATATAATATATTAAGTAATATCATTATTGTTTGACTGGCTGTCCCTTCAATTCAATCAGACAGGGCTTGAAGATGCTTGAAGATGCTTGAAGCCCTGTGTCTTTGAAGAACACTCTCCCATGGTCAGTAGATGACAGTACAAGTAGGAGAGGAGGGCAGGAGGAAGCAAGCAGAACAGGTCAATCCTGGAGAAGGATAATCCTCGTTCATGTTGTATATTGGAAAGGAAGTGTGTGCAGAAAATCTATTGCCATCGTGAATTGTGATCTGAGGGCGGGTACTATTGAAATCTGCAATGAAACGTATGACCCAGTGATGCAAGGTCAAGATCCAAGATGAAATTCCTTTGATAAAGATTGAACCATATTGAACCCATTTAATATCCTGCGTCAAGTCATCTCTCCCGCTGTTTGCTCTCAGTTTTGTTGCGGTGAACTAGTCGTTTGTTGGTACTCCATCAATTCCATTCGTGAGTAAAGAGGCTCCGCATCCTAAGCCGCTCCCATCTACCTCATCTGAGCAGCTCGAGTTACAAGATTTCTTGCTTTCCGTCTTTGAGCTTGAACGACATGGCTTTTCAGCTTCCTCTTGACTCCCATTGCATTCACCTGCGCAAAAGAAAAGTTAATGAACATCACAAAATCAATGAGCCCCTGAATTCTTTCACATGCACAACCTTCTGCCATCCAGACCCTAGCTGCTTAGCTGTGCCTGTGCCCCAGGCAGCCCGTATTTTCTGCACAAAGCCAGACTTTGCAGATCCGAAGCCATTGAAGCGAGCAAGGCTCGCACAACCTCAGGGCGTGACAAAACAACCAGGGCAACCAGGGCAACCAGGGTGGTGTCCAAGAGGATCATTTCCCAAAATTTCCCAAACCACTATTTACTGTCGTGTGTTTGGGGTAGTTTTTTACAGTGCTGCAGTGCTTAATCAAATGAAACCACTCGCCTAAATCCACCTCTAGACCTGCCTCCAAGCCTCCAATCCACTCGTCAAGACACTCCGAAGGGAATTCAACACGCTTCAAACAGAAAACAAAATCACTTGAAGAGCAGAAAAAACACGTGGCAAACTCAAGAATCAACCAATTTATATAGGTTTATAAAAACTGCCCATGTCAAATGAACTCTGGCTTAGCATTGTTTTCATTGGCTTTGCTACATTATAAACCTCCTGCTGAATACCTTTTGGAGATTATACACTCACACTAGAGACTCCTAGAGACCTAACATATGTCAAAATATGTTGAAACCACGGCCCTAAAAGATCCTAAAAGGATCCAACAGGTAACATATCGTTGTTGGATCTACATAACATATGGATCTACCAGGAAGTTACCACATTCTACCAGTCCTTTGGATCTCCAAGGCACTACCCATCTTGCCGCTCGCACGTGCCAGGCCTGCTTCTCGAGGCCATGGTGGTAGGCTCCATCGAAAAATGATGGAAGCTCAAAATCCCATCGAAAAATCCCATGAAATTCCATTAAGAATCGCATTAGAAATATCCATTTTCAGGTGGAAAAAAACAGGAAAATCCCCCAATGGTCTCGCCTTGTCTCTGCCTCAGCCCACTGCGGCTGCGCCCCAGTCGTTTGGACCTGCGGTGGTGACTTTGTCCGGAAATGAGGGGTACCCAAATGGAAGTTCTAATGGGGAAATGATGATCAATCATCAGATTTGGATAGATTTGGGGCTACCATGGGGATCCTATGTTTAAACAAACCAATGTTCCTATGTTTAAACAAACCCATATTGATGAAGTGGTACGGTTCAGAATTTAATCACATAGAAATGAACTCTATGAGCCACATACCAAGTCTCTCACAATGCTTCCGTAAATCTTTCGTTGCGGTTCGATGGTAGAATGATGTACATCGATGATCATCAATATACCAATAGTATCCAATAATTACAACAATAACAGTAGGCATGGACAACGAAAGAGCTTTCAAGCCACCACCAACCAGCATCAACCAGCCATGTTTGCTTAGTTTCACTTAAACTATCTTAAACTTAAACTGATTCATAGTTTTTGCTGCTTACATTTACATCTCAATCTATGGTCACAGCTTGTGGCCCCTAAAGTCCCTAAACCAGCTGGAATAGTGACCTTGACAGCCTTGACAAGTGTCATGATTCGGTACAGCACGGCCCGGCCCATGGCCCCTCGCCCATCCCATTGACATCCCATTGATGTCGAGTCGCGGAGCTGAGTTGGAGCGGCACTGAGCATCTGTGTCTTGCCTGTGTGAGGGGAACAGCCGAGGGTGAAAAACAGTTGGGTCCAGGAAAAAGGGGAACATATCCTGCTTTTGTATCTCTCAAGCTATGCAAAACAACCCCTATGTAAAACAAACAGTGATGATGAACACAACACATGACCAGGGTGTGGAAACCATGTTGCTGGGGACTGTGTTGCCATCAACAAGCCAGCAGCCACACCTTGGCTTGAACATCTACAGTAACTCATATACATATGTGTATATATATATACATACATTATATCTGAATAGTGATCTCAACGAAGTAAGTTCAAACACACTGACACCTATGAATATGTGTGTGTGTCTCTCTCTCTCTACATATTTACAGTAATGACAATTGATATGGAGACATAGTATGATGTAGTGGGATAGAGTGGGATACAAAAATTCGGAGATCTGTCCCCAATCTTCCATCATTGTCCGTGCCTGTCCAACTTGTCCAGCTTCCCGGATGCGCGTGGAAGAGTACCCTCCTGGAGACGTGACCCGCAAGCTGTCAATTGTCAAGAACACACTGGCTAAGGAGTGAGAAGAGGATGGAAAAGTGTGGTAACTCAAAACTAAGACTGTCAAAACGACCATCAAAATGACATTCTGACCAGGGATGGCGAGCGCCGCAGATTTGCTCAAGCTAGCAGTAGCAACCCCTAAGCAAGACTTGTGATGCACTTCCTCTACCCTAATGCAATCAAAAGGTGGGGAACTACTGTATGGTTAGGAATTTTCCATTGGAACAACCATTCACAAATAGTGGAATCTCATCGTCACTGATTACCGGAGGGTCCCATTCACCTCGGTATGAGCCAACCTTCAGCGACGGAGGTCCTGTCCAGCGCTTGGTGGCCGGGCACGACGTGCAGCTAGCTTTGCCAGCTCAGCTAGCTCCTGTGGAACTGATGTTGTTTGGTCCGTTGGGTTGGGATGGGATGTTTCTTGGCGATTGTGGAATTGGAAGTGTGTTTTATCACATTTTATCAAATATATAAATGCAAAGTTGTGATGGTGAGATTCGAGGAATGACTTGGAAAAGTTGATAAATAACCCGGAAAAAAAAAAAACATCGGTCATGATAGGGGAGATGCGGAGGGTATGCAAAGCAATTGGCATATATTTGCATCAGCTCATTTCTTGCAAATCACGTCCAGGTGAAGGGAGGAAGGAATATGAAAACTTATGAAATATAGAAACATAACATATCATCATACCAGTACACAAGATTTACGACTGCTAGAATTGCCCAAAGAACGCTATCAATTGCCTGGATTTCAGACTGATGGGGCCAACATCGTTGCACTAAATCAGAGCAGCCCACACAAGGTCACCATATATCTAATAACATTTCTGAAGTACGTGAACATGACCATCAAGAAATTTAACATTGTATAGATTCATGATGGTGATGATGACAACGACGAGGAGGACGATGATGATGATGATGATGATGATGATGCTGATGCTGATGCTGATGCTGATGATGATGATGATGATGATGATGATGATGATGATGATGATGATGCAAAACTGATCCGGAAAGGATTGACAATCACATCAAAATCATCAAATAATGCTCAATGAAAACCAGGAGTAGCAACGCCCACTGTCGCACCTGAGCCTCTGGTGCGCCAGCGCTGCTGGGTCGACCCTTGGCCTTGGACTCGGGTGGTCGGGTGGCTGGATTACTGGCTGGGTGGTTGGTACCTGGCTTCACTTTCTGACATTCTCCTGTTGTATTGACTGCAACAGTAGGAGCAAACAAACTACAAGAGCAAATTTTGAAGAGGCACAACAATCCAATCCGTCTCAACACTGAAGATGAATCTGGAATGACTTGAGACAAGGGTTGCAGGAGCCTTGAAAAACGATACAAACCACACCTGAACTGAACTGGAATACAAACACGTTGCAGCTGCTCTTGCAGGGAGTTATCAGCCAACTCCCGTTCAGTGTTAGATGTGTTAGTTACCGGAAATCACTCGGGAGCAATATCAAAGCGCAGACGGGCAAGTTCCAGGGTCCTTGTCAAGAGTAGCAACAACATACCTTCCACACCAAGTCCCTGTCAGGAGCAAAATTGCTCCTAAACATGTCATTGTGGTAACATGCTTGAGGTTCCGGCATCCATTCTTCAGGAGGCATTCTAATTCTTGAGCCAAAGGGCCACAAGCCATGCTTCAGAACTGAAGAATGCCAAACTGCCAATGGGACCTATAATTACATTGAATTCCGGGCGGTAGAGCCTCTTTTTGTGTATGGGACGCGTGCAACCTTAAATCATTCAACTGGCTGTCCCGAATGTGGTCATGAAATGGAACGGAAGAGTATTGAAGATGAACTTCTGACCTGATATCTGAGATGTGACGTGTGTTCTGTATGTGTTCTGTATGTTTTTGGATCCCATGGCTGTGCCAACTCTCTGAGGTCAGGTGCTTCTTTTCTGCTTCTTCCCGGAAGGCTTGTTCACGTCGCTTCCTTGGTCTTTGACACATGGTCAATGTTTGACCCCACTGGAACTTCAAATCATCTCAATATATGTCAATTATCATTTAGAATTATGTTGTAAAGATCTCCGACCATTTTCATCTGGAAAGCCACCCCAATCTTAACACTTCTTTGGCTTCTTGAGTGGCCACCATGGCCATTGATAGCCGGTGGCCATCCACACATATCAAGACTGGTTCGGTCCTAATAATTCCTAGTATAAACAACTCTTCTAGGAAAAAAACGGGGTGAAACAGTGGGTCCATCAAATGGGTAACAAATAATTGTTAGCCCATTCTCGGCTGCCATCTGGGTTCCAAGACTATATATATATTGCATAATCATTTTTTTATGGTATATATGTATATATCATATATACACAGTATTATTACCATATTATAGTTATGAATATACTTATGTATGTATATAACTGTATATATATATTCCATTGAAAGGAACCATTGGTATTGAATTTTAGGGTGCAACTTGATGCGTCCAAGTTTCATCTCAGCCTTTTCCTGCCTCCCTGCGGCATCTCCTGCGGCTTTATCGCGCTCCAGTTGCTCCAGGTCGGCACCTGGTTTCAGTTTGACGCTGCGCCGGGGCGGGGCGCTATTTCAATGGATTGGAGGAAACCGTGGTTTTAACTATAAACATCTATAAACATCTATAAACCATCTAATATGAGGGGTGCCTGCAAATTTTCCCTTCATCCAATTCTATACTTGGAGGGTATCGAATGTTTCGCGACAATTTCTTCAGTCAAGTCATAGGAACGGAAAGACATTGTAAAACGGAATAAAAAGCCTGATTTTGACTCATTTGCCTGTCATTTGACTACTAGAACTAGGAGCAGTATGGTGCTAGCAGGCTCTGGTCATGGCCATTTCGGGATGCCGGTGGAGTTCTTGGCCGAAGACTGAGCTGCTGGATGGTCCGCGCATCTCGCTCCTTGTCGGCCTAAGGAGTTCCAGCCAATCCAAAATCTCCACCCCAACTACGGAAGGAAGACCAGCCGGTGAATTGGAATCATGATTGGATTATATTATATATATAGAGATGTGTGTGTGTGTGTTATGCCGTGTATAACAACATTTAGTTATATAAATATGTATATATACTTGTACATATAGATATAGACTAGATAATAAATAGGTAATATATATATATATATACACACATATATATAATATGTGATGACTCCACGATTTTGCACACCAAAGAGCGCCAGTGTAGTATATCATGTATCATGTAATTCTCATCATCATCATGTAATTCTCATCATCATCATCATCATCATCATCGCTGTAAACTCTCTCAACCAAGAAAGCAGCAGCAGTCCAAGGGCCGTGGCCTGGAGTTGCGTCACGCGTCGCTCGTTGGCAAAGCGAAGCTCCATCTTGGGCGTGCGGGAACTCAGGCATGAAACTCAGCATGATCTATAAATAATCCAGTATCTAACATATATATATATATTAATATTAATATATCATCTATATATATATATACCATTACTTAATGATTTGTAGCTGATAAATGTTAATAATGCGTTTACAACCATGAGTCATGCTGCAGTGGCTTTGTTGAGTGGATGAGGAGCACGGTATAAGAAATCGAAGCAGCCAGGCCCCCACCCCCTAACCCCAAACCTAAAGGTAACATCACTGAGCGACTCTGGCAACGTGACTGGACTCTCTGCCAGAGTGGCTGCACTCAAAAAATCCAGCAATACGCGCTCAATCGTTTTGTTGAAATCCGCTCATATACATGTATGTATATATATATGGATGATTGGAATGCATTGGAACCCCTAGTATTGATTGGAGTTTCAAGTTCCAACTATTTCCCACTAGTCACTAAGCCAAGCAATTGGAAGAGTCCTTCCAGGCATCCTGCCCAGTCGACAATCCTGAGGCCCCATCAATGGCTCGATCCAACTCCAGGTTGCTGTTCCTGAACTGTTCCACCTGCCAAATGGGATGGTCAAAACCCTCAGATTTGAGACAGACTTCAGTCCAATCAGCACCTTCTCCTGTTCTGATTCCACAGTAACTTGCAGTAACCTTTATTTTTTTGAAGTTGGTGAGAATATGGAACTAGCTGAAATTTGCGTCTAAGAATGATCCTCCAGCAGTTGTTTTTCTCTAACTTAACATACTGACATACTGAGGCACTGTTGGCGGCTTCACCTCCTGCTGCAGGTTCTTGATCTTGCCTTCCTCGAGGCATCGGTGTGACCATGGTGCTGGTTTCAACTTGCAACAAACAAGGGGTTCTGGATGGCTGGAGATTGATGCAATCTTTTCCCCCTAAAAGGCACGAGCATTAAATCATATTAAATTCCCCAAAGAGAAGAAAGAGGTTGTGGATTTATATATGCATTGTTGGGGCCCATAAGAAGTATATAATGTAGCATCCCGATTGGTGTGGTGGGTTGGTATTGTGCCAAGTTTTTCCAAAATAATTCTGAATCAGTGTATTTGTTGGGGTGGGCCGGTACTATGTCAACTTTTTTTTTGATGCCAATTTTTTTATCAGTTTTTTTTCACTTTTGGATGGTTTTCATTTTATTAAAAACAGTTAGTTACAGTAGTTATTTAATGAATACTTGCAACATGTTTTTGAACATACAAAAAATAATTATAGGATGCCTTCTCCTACAATTTTTCAAAGGGGTACCTCATCAGCAAGATTGATCTTCAATAGTATGTTTGGTGTGGTGGTCCTCTAGTGTGTCCAGTTTTTTTTGAAGTGTTTTTTTCCCAAATCCTTCTCTCCTTTCCTTTTCCTTTCCTTTGCTCAAGCTTTTCTCTTTTTACTTTCTTAGTTCCATTCTTTTGGGAATCTCAAAATGTTTAATTTCCCAAAATATAGTACAAGTATGTCTTATTAAAACACCATTAAAAAGAAAACAGCACTCACACAATGTTTCAAGGGGGTAGCCCATGAGCAGCATTGATCTTCAATAGTATGTTTGTTGTGGCGGTCCTCTATTGTGTCCAGTTTTTTTTTGAAGCGATTTTTTTCCAAAATCCTCTTCTCCTTTCCCTTGCTATAGCTTTTGTCTCTTACTTAGTTCAATTCTCCTGGCATCCTCTCCTTGATTTCTATGGCGTTGATATGGGATTTCTATATATAAAGTTTCTATGGGAATTCTATGATTTTTTATGGTGTTTCTATGATATTTCTATGGGGTTTCTGTGGTATTTCTATGATATTTCTATGGGAATTCTTTGGGATGTCCATGATATTTCTATTGGATTCCTAATATTCCTATGATATTTCTATGAGATTATTATGGGATTTAAAAGGGTTTCTATGGTATTTCTATATATGATATTTCTAGAGGATTTCTTTGGGAATTCTATGGGGTTTCCATGAGGTTTCTTTGGAATTTCTGTGGTGGTTCTATGATAGGTCTATGGGATTTCTATTGGATTCCTGTGGGGTTTCCATCGTATTTCTATGATATGTCTATGGGATTGCTATGGGATTTCTGAGGGGATGTCGATGGTATTTCTATGGGATTCCTATGGGGGTTCAAAAGGATGTCTATGGGATTTCCATTGGATTCCTACGGTATTTCTATGAGTTTTCTATGAGTTTTCGATGGGATTTCTCTGGGATTTCTGTGGGATTCCCATGATGTTTCAATTGGATTTCTATGATATTTCTATGGGATTACTATGGGATGCTTGAGGGAATTCTATGAGAATTCTATGGGATTCTTATGGGATTTCTTTGTGGTTCCTATGCTATTTCCATGTTATATCAAGATATATCATTGATCTTTCTATGAGATTTCTGTGGGGTTTATATGAGATTTCTAGGATAAATCAATTGAACATAAATTCAAACTAATTTGAAACCAATTGAAAGTATATCAATTGAAAATCAATTGAACGAAAATTGAAATCAATTGAAAGCAATTGAAAGCAAATTGACAATCAATTGAAATCAATTGAAATCAATTGATCCAATTTTATTCAGTAGCCGGTTCCCCCAAAAAAAACACTTCAAAGAGAGTCTCAGAATTGTTTGAGGGGGGCCCTACACTAATCAAGATCCGACATTATACGAATTCACTTAGAGTAACGGATTATCACAAGATTCCAGAACTTACTCTAACTTGAACGGTTTAAAACAAGCCATCTTACAAGCACAATTACAAGCACAATTAGGGCCATAACCATTGGTAACCATCCATAACCCAAGATCTCATGGAATCAGTCCACCCAAACCACGCTATATAATGCTATATAACCCGAATCACAACAACAGTGTTGAGATGTGTTGAGTATTGGCATGCCGTTGCGCCCCTGCACTTCAGAATTGCAGCCAGGGAATGTCCTGGTCCCCAATGTCGTTGTGAAGGCACTTGATGTGAGCAATCTTGTCGGCAAGGTCGCGTTCCTTTGACAGGGGCAAGCCCAGACCACAGAGGTCCAGTGTTTCCACCTAGACACTGGACATCTCCGCAGTCTTGGACATTGTTCTCTTGACCCAGTTGGGTAAAGTTCCTTTTTGACCCTCTATGAGTTTTGCTTTGGAATAAAGGGGATAAAATGGAATACAGTAAAGGGTTTTGTTTGTGAATTTCTTGATGGTCTGCATTCTCATCGCAATTTAGCTGCAGGAAAATCAAAATAATTTCAGAACTACGTCTCCACATCAGCGGAAAGGTTCCAAACGGTTTTCATCTAACGCCCCTCTTTGAGCCTGTGTGAGTGTTGTGTAGGAAGTCAATTGCTCCGCTCACCTCCCCACAATGATTGGCTCCAGCCTTGTCTTGCAGCCGTTCCTCAGTTTCCTGGGGAAGGACAACTGTTCTTTCAGGCGATCCACGGGTTGTTTCGGGCTGGGTAAAGTTGAATCTGGTGGATAAATGTTTCATGTCTTCAGATCGTGCCAACTCATCTGGCAAACCCCCAGCCTGCCGTTGCGCTTCAACCTGCGAAGGGCATGTGAACTATGTGGCATACGCTGACGACTTCAAAACAAAGGAGCATGCCAGCGGCAACTGCATTTCCATATCTATTTCATTCTATTTCCATCTATTTCCTGTTGGAACTTTGGAATTTCCCACTGCCAGGCTACAGAAGTTCATTGAAAAAACAGGCACCACGCAAAGCCACGGGCTCCATGGGTCCATCAGCAATCCACTCTGAATGAATCTGAATGGTTTCTCATGTTTTATCCATGCCAGTCCAAAGGTGGTTTGTATACACTTTGAGCCTGTGAGGTACACAGCGCATCATGGCCCTTGCAGCAGGCAGCGAATCTGTCGGACATTTTGTCGCTAACACTGGCCCTTTGGGCGAGACAATGCGAGGATGCTCCAACTGAGCATCTGTCAGCGAGGCTGCAGATTGACAGACTTTCAAATAGCGTTTAGTCAATTGTAATTATGAAGGCTCAATCTTGCGAGCCCAATCTAGTGTCACACCCATGCTGCGCACATGAATAAACTCTATTGGGAGTAGCGCTTCGAGCTGGCTCCAGTGCACTACATGTCAATGGTCAAATTCCCCCAGCACATGGCAGGTGTCAAGTCTATCTGTTTCTATCGATCTGTGCTAGCTGCTATTTCATGCCGTTCCTCTTCTGGCTTATTCCGAGAATTTCTTGACTTCCATATTCAAACTTAAAATAACCCGCACCCTGTAAAATTTCCTTGCGGTCTTGAACACCACTGGTCCAACAACCGCATCAGTCGCTGCTTTTCTTTCTCTTGGCCTTGACCTGCCGTGAGAGATGTGAGAGCTACCCACCAGAATTGCATTTTTTGCGGTTTGCAATGTTGGCCTGCTTGACCTCTCCACAGCACCCTTCTATTTTTGCTTATGCTGAACTGCAACACCAGGCCGCCGAATGCCCTAGGCTGCCTGCAATGTTCGATGCTTCTTGCGGCCTTTCATGGCTTTTCCCTGGCAAACCACATTGGGCAGAGTCTGGAGGGTGCTTCAGAATTGAAGACACAAGGGCTATCTCCCGACACTGGCACTAGACTAAATTTAAAGTTTAGGGAGCCTTTCCCACATCCTTCTGCGGTCAATTAGGGCTCCTGAGTTCTGAAAACATCCACAAACATCCAGCAATCTCAAGAAAAACGGCAAAATATCGTGTGTTTTCATATATCAATATATTATGACATGTTATTATCATATATATATAATGTATATTATATATATACTTTATTATATTTTAATATAATATAATATAGTTTCATATGTTACACCAACAGTTACCAACATATTTTACCAACCAAGGATGCCTTCGCTGCCGTCTTCTGGGCTCCATCCAGCGCCAACGTCGACTCCGGCGGCACGTCCTCCAGAGCCGGACGCTTGGAAGGTGGAGGCTCCACCTGGCGGGCCCTTGGTGGATGGGTGGAGATGGCCAGAAGAAACCCGGGAAAACCATGGAAAAACCATGGAAAAACGTGGAAAAAAACCTGAAGATATGGGACAATATGGGAACATACTGTAAAAATGAGGCCCCCTGCAACAAAAAAAACAAAACATCACATCAAGACCAAACAAACAGCATGTTTGATGGAAAATATGAGAACATGATGAATAAACACCAATGGATTTGGTGGGTGCATCAACTATTTCTGAACCTACTGGGTGATTATGTTCCCTCTTAGAGGGCCCAAAAAAATGAGGTGTTAGTATTAAATGGTATTAGATTATGCTCCTTTTTGGGGACACGCCCAAATGGCTGAACTCTGGCACGTGCATTTTGCATCAGGACCTTCTGCCGTTTCTTCAGCTGATCTAATGATCCTACGGAGCGCGGCATCACGATGGCAGCCCCTGCATTTCAAAGTTCCACCTTCAAACCTCAGAAGTTTAAAGGGCCATGGGAGCATCGAAATCAGGAATCAGGAATAGATGAAAAGACTAGAGTATGTCTGAATATAAAAGTCATGGCAGTTCTTTGGTGTCTTTGGATCTGAAAACGTGCTGTTGTACTTTGAGCTGAAAGGCTACATAGTTATTGCATGACCGGATCGGACTTTGAAATGGCACAAGCAACGCCACAAAAGATGAAGTGAATGCTGAGACAGTAAAGGAACCATCATCCTCAGACAAACACACCAAAATAATCATGATCCAGTCCGTGCCTCAAAAGTCCTGAAATATCAGGAGAGCGAAGCCAAATCAGATCAAATCAGCGTTGGCATCTCCACCATGTGGACCGGCACGGCACAGTGCTTCGCCAAGCCACCCAGGTCCGAGGAAAAAAGATCCTCCACTGCAGGTCTTTCGAAGTGGTAAGCCAACAATGGCAACGCATCCAAGAAGCCTTGGCCGTAGAACAAACCAAAAAACCGCCTAAATTAGGAAAAGCGTTTGGGTCCGTGGCTATTAAAATCAAAGAATCCAAGAAAAATGGAAAAAATGACTTTCCGGGGCGCCGCGAATCCAGAAAATCAACTTTTCTGTTTTCGCCGAATTGCAGAAAATCAACTTTTGGCGTTTTGGGAACTTCAAAAAATCAACTTTTTGCGTTTTGTGAGATGCAAAAAGAGCCGAGCTCTGCAGCATGAGGATATCTTAAAGGAAACTGTTCTCAAAGCACGTTGAAGCAAAAATGTTTGGGAGCATGCTGGAATCTACGATGATTCAGGCACAATGTCATTCATGTCTCTGAGAAATGTGTAATCTGTGTGTGTGTGCAAGCGCTGTCCACTACTTCAGTCTGGACCATTTCTCTCATTTCAATCCAGCTGCGCATTTCAGCTTCCGACAACTCAAAGTCAAAGATGTCAGCATTCCTTCCAGCGGGTCCCAGAGAAAAGGACCCGCAACGTCGTTTGGTGCTGGTCATTCCATGCTTAAGCTCGAAACTTGTGCAGAATGTGTTCCATCACGCTCTATCAAGATACAGAGTGCCATCACCGAACCCTTGTCGTTTTGTTGGGGAAATTCTGGGATTGCTATGCCCACTATTGGTTACTATTGGTGCAGTTTTCCACCACCGAGCTTGGACTCTGAATCTGGCCAAGTGTCTCGCGCAAGCGATCCGCTCGTTCAGACTTTGGGATCACCACCTGAACGCAGTGCGGCCATGTGCGGCCCACATGGTAGAACCACTCCCGATTTCCCATCAACAACTGAGATGTCGGAAGTTCTGATCCGTGGCAAAAAGGCAGACCGACTTGGGGTAGCGCTTAAAAAGGAGCAATCACAAACCAAATACATAGATCATGCGCAAAGAACAGCCCACTTGTTTGATAACATAATTAGCATAATCCAGCATAACCTCTATATATATATGTGTGTGTATTCTCCGTATGACTATCGAAACAACATGGTAGCAATCGAATCTTACTGCAATTATTCTTACACGGGTGTTATGGGCGTGTGTATAATGTGTATAAATGTATATATGATATATGTATGCGTGTGTGTGTGTGATAATGCATTTACAATGTAAACCAACAATAATCCACCATAACTTCAGTGACATTCTACCAATTTCTACCAGCAACTCCCCAAAATCTGCTGCCACAGTGGCTGTGCCATGCTGCAAGGCGTGACGTAGCAAGACTTGCGCCGCACTGCGGCCATGGCGCTGGGCAATCCTCTTCACCTCGGTCTTGTCAGTGCGTCGGGCAGCTGTGGCAGCAGTGCTGGGGTACTGAATGGTTTTAGATTATTAGCATGTTAGTAGTAGTTAATGTTGAACAGTTGCACATATTTGTATATTGTATACATATATATAATAAACATGAGTCATGAATCCATGGTCCATGATTATTAACGTTCATGAGTCTAAAAATGTCCGGCTGCAACCCTGACGTTGCGTTTACAGGGGGTGACGCATTTGATCCTATGGAAACAGTGAATCTTATTATTATTGTTCAGAGGGGATGGCGCGTTTGATCCCGTAGAAACAACAAATGGATTCAAATTGTCAGTGCATCGTGTTGTTCAAAGGAGGTGGGGCATTTGATCTCATAGTCAGAAGAAGTGCTCTTGAAAAAACAGTTTATCTCCTGAGCCAGGATGGCTGCCCCTCACCCGTTTTCCCCTTGGGTGGGTCGTGGTTTCACAGGTGGAGGGAGGGTGCATTTCCAATATGAAAGGGATTGGCGTTCCCTTTTGTCTGCATACCTATCCTCCAAGCCTGTAAGAGTACAGTAAGCCCTTTAGAGTGGCCATCTGCATTCTCTTTGAAACTCCAAGTGTGAGCAACAACCCTGATCGCACAGAGAGATCAAAATAGAAGGGAAATGAAAGCCAGTGTTCATTTGGTGAATTCAAGAGCTGCCAAGTAGTCTTGACCAGTGCGTGGACATAATTTGCACAGAAAATCACAGAAGTCATCTGGCAAAAAAAAACTGGCCCAACATGCATCCAACATAGGCCGTTTCAAGCCCAATTTCTTCGCGCTAAAAATTACATAATTTTTAGCGCGAAGAAAGTTACCCAAAAAAGGCACCGAATCGCTTCCAAACAACCCAAGATAGACCCAATATGGCGCAATAAAGGCACAGCATGAGCCCAATTAATTAAGATTAATTCAGATTTTTACAAACCGTGGCAAAAGTATCTATACTTGTTTGCGCACAAAAAGTATGATTATAAAATCTAACATTAAATCTCAAAGCTCCCCCAACTAATATAAAGTTTTAGAGACCCTCCTCTTCGCATAAAATTGGTGAGACACTCACCAAGTTGAAAAGACATCAGGGGGAGGGTCTGAAATGATATTGCCCTTTAATGGCAAGAAGTTTTTCACCACCAATGCCACCAATGCCACAAGAACACTACACTAGACCCGTAGCCTGGGACATCCCCATTGCTACGTGTAGGCTAAAAACTTGGAGCTGGAAGCCTGATTTTAGGCTTTTTTTGGGGGGGGGCACAATTTCATACACTTCAAGCACCGGTATTTAGTTTTTGTATGTTGCACCCTAAGCGGCATTCAGCTCATGAGAAGAAAAAGTGCAAATATGTCTTTTTGTGATGGCATAGTTTTGCCAAACGTCAAGCTCAGGGTTTCATCCAAAGTTAGCATTTCAGCCTGATATTTTGTGAAAGGGTGGGTTTTCAGTCAGAAAATATGGTTTCTAAAGAAGCAGTAGCTAGCCAGGGGGGCAAATATATATATAGAGAGAGAGAGAAAGATAGTATTTCATCAATAAATGTTGTTAACAGGTCAGCCTGACTAATACGGTGGGAGGGGATGGAAGCGTCCGAAGGAACACTCAGAAACATAGCGATGAACAATCCCCATTTGTTCTGTTTTTTTGTGCCTTTGGCTTCGCATTAGAAAAATGTGCTTTTATTTGTTTCTTATCTAATACCCGATCAATGCCAAATTTGTTCATGCATATTCATACGTTGTATCTTGATAGCTCCATATGTAAGCGTCGATAACTTCATTTTAAACCCAAAAACTTGGAACCCCCAAAAGGCTTAGGGTGGTCAAGTGGATGCCAGGAGACTACTAAGAACATTCATTCATTTTAGACTAGGGGGTTGGGGTTCTAAAATGAAACTTCTGGGTCCCGAGATAGTAGTTGAGGGCATGTATTGCCACGTTTTTCGCAGTTACGCGATAGTTTCCACATGTTTCCACAGTTGTTACGAGAAAGATCCCGTGTGTGGTGCCTACGGGGGGTTGTACCCAAATTTTTCCCGGATAAATTTCTTGGGGCCAAGCTTTTTTCGGAATAAATTTCCATTCCCAAAAAAGGGCACAACCCCCAGGCGTATATGGTACACAACAAATATCCAGAATCAATTTTGGGACCATGGGGGATCATGGGGGCAAACATCTCTGGATAAAGTACCAGTGGCCAAGGTTCTGTTTATCCCTTTGCAAGTCTCCAACAAACTCCGCTCCGATAAACTCCACACTTTTCTTTGGTTGCAACCCCAGTGTCGCTGAATATTTTTCCATGGGACAACCCCCCTGAACTTTGATAATACCAAAGTTGGGGCTGAATAAATTTCCTAGAGGGATAATATTTTCGGGCACATGGTCAGGAAAAAATCCTGCCAGCACGAACCCGGTTGAGAAAGTAGTAATTAAGCAGAAAACCTCGCAAACAACGGTGTTTTGACCACATCTAAGCTTCCCCCCTGACCCCCTTAAACTTCACACCAGGGTCCAGGTAAACACAAAACCCTGTAACTAGTGGTGTTTCGACCATTGCAAAGCAAGAAAGCAGTGTAAGTTACAGTGTTTTTGACTGGTTAACGTCCAAATATCCTAGTATGTCCACGTTTTTCGCAAAGTCACAAGACACTGGTAAGCAGAAAAACCTATAATAAAAAACAGTGTTTGGGGCACATCTAAGCTTCCCCTGACCCACCAAAACTGCGGACCAGGGGGGGTTGAACTCCACCGTCATCCAATTGCCACATGGTACATGACCCTGGAAAACGCATAAGATCAAAAACCATTGTCCCCACCACCTGACCCTGTTTATGTACATCCATTTTTCCCGCTCCCCCCGGACCCCCTAAACTCGCTTCGCTCGCATCAACAACTTCAGCTAAGCCTACCGGCTGGCTTTCGTAATATAGAACCTCTGAGCTTTAGTCTCAGGTGCATGAACGTCTTCCATCGGCTGCAACACGTGAGGATACCTTCGTGCCACGGGCAGGTGAGAGATTTCCTGCTGGGATGCCTACGGACATTTCCAGCAGTGAAGGGTCCAATGGAAATCTCACCAGTAGAAAGTTGGAAACTGTCCAGCCCCACATTTTGCCACTAAGGCCCGCAGTTGGGGGAGGTGTTTTCCGATACATAGTGTGATTTTTGGTGAACCAACTTCTCAATCTACTGGAGTTTGCCGGAAGCTGAAGGTGTTGAAGCCAAGGTGCGCGTCTAAGTTGCAGAAACCCATCACAACGACTCCCTCATCTTGAAGCTTTTGCGCCACATCCTCGACAGCAACTGAGACGGTGCACTTTCTCTTTGGAGCTTTGTAGATCATTTACTTTGCAGGACATTTGTTCTGCATGTGCTATTGATACCGCCCGGGACCAATTGTTCGGGATGTGTTCCTTCCGCTTGGACGTGCCACAAATGCCGTGTGGGGAGCTCTCAAAGTGAAGTCATTCAACGATTCAACCACACAACGTGCAGAGTCCGGCCATTCCCCTGAAATAAAGACTATATATAAGCCACGTACAGTACCCAGATCCCACGGCCATCCCCTGAGGAGACTTGTGAACTCATATCATCCAGCTCTCCCAGTCATGGCACAAGCTTCTCCACTGGTGCCCATCCACGGTGGTAGATTGAAAACCTTGGAATCGCCGAAGATGTAGGTGGAACAAACGAGAAACTGCATGAAAAAAGTGGAAAGCAGGCAATGCACAATTGACAATAAGAATGAAACGTACCATGACGTTTCGTTCAAACAGCTGCTACGCAGGATAATGCAATGTAGATATGTACACAATGATCTTTCCTTCACACAGCTAAATACAATGGGGCCCGAGGGAAGTAAACAAGTGTTCAGAGCTCCACTCTCAGCAACTTATTCTGTACCACATGGGGCTTCACGCGTACTTTGGCGTTGAAGCGAATCCTCAGCCACCGCCGCTGTCCAGCGATCACACAAAACTAGTAGGGTCTCAATCCAATTTCTGAATGCTGGGAGTAAGACATCCCAAGACACCGTCTGTTCTGCAACAGAGCTAAGTGGCAAATCATCATAGTTGAAGTTGGACACACCCAGGGATCGCAGCACACCCTCGTCATAGAGCTCTTCAAGGTCCTTCTTTGTGCAGTAGTTTGACCGGACAAAAGGTGCAGTCTGATCAGCTTTGTCAGAAGAACATCAGGCGACAAGGATTTTCAGTCGAAAGTCTTCAGCCAATCTTCGCTCACAATGTTGAATTGGTCAAACATGTTTCCGCCAGAGTTTGGACACAGAGCTCAATAGTTCCTTTGAATTCCCTTTCAGCATAGAGACCTTTGGTATCCTTTGGTTGGAAACCCATGGAAACCCATTCATCCATATTATCAATCCATGTTAATTATTCATAATTATGCATTATCCATATACTATCTATATTGATCCAATTTGCACTCGGTGCGCCTTCCATGCCCCCAGCATGCCAGGGCATGGGCCGTGGAGCATGTACCTTGCGACAGGGCAGCGTAGGAAGTTCCTTGGCCCCAAGGATCCCCCATGGGCACTGGTCGATGTAGCTGATCTTTAGTTTTTTCAGCTGCAAACTCACCAAAGCCTCGCAACAACTGGAGATGACTAGTACCAGCAGGAGCTTCTGATTTGCCACCGCAAAGGATCAAAGCATGCGGCCACTTGTAGTGCTCACACTGCAGAAATGCTTCTGGATGCTTCTTGTATCTTCAGGAAGTCTGCCTTTGCCACTCCATATTTCGAGAATCTGAAATCTGACAAAATCCAACAGCAGATTATCCAGGTATCCTTGTTGGAGACACCCAGCATTACCCCACCTTGGCTTTCTTGCGTTTGCAGCTGCGATCGTCTGACAACTTCGTGGCGATGAAGATCTCTTCACGTGGCAGCTTTGAAAGTTGCCAGGCCTCGCCCACTTCTACCTGGCCATTGGTGGCCAGTTGGCGAGCCCCAAGAGCACCACTACCACCTTAAAGTCAGTAGAATCTAGTGTACAATAGTGTACATCAGCAGCGCTTGCCATGCCAAGTAAACTGTTGGCTATACGCTATACTATGTTATTATTAATTATATTGCTTTAAAAAATGCTATAAAGTCATACCCTTGTCATCCCTTGTCATGTCAGGTGCAGAGTCAAGCTCCGGGTGATCAGCATGTTCCCAACGAATGGAAGCAGTGCCTCATTTTCATAGGCCTGCGCCGTGTCGATAAGCCTGTAGCCCATGTGCAACGCCTGCACAATGGCTTCCTAAGCTTCGGAGGAAAAGCAGCACAAGAATCTTCCGTGAGGCCTTCGCCTAAGGCGACCTCCCAAAAACATGTAGTTGTGAAGGCCCTGATGATCCTAGCTTGCCACCTTTGAACGGCACCCAGGACTCCCCTTGAAGGGCCAAAGCAGGAAGTGGTCTGTCAAAAAGCTCAGGCGGGAAATAGCAGCTGGCATTATTAGCTCGTCTTGGAACCGTGTTGAGTTTGATGTTTGCCCTCAGCACTTCCCACAGTGCGGGACACAGGCATGTCCACCTTGTGCGTATCCTCTTGCATCAAAGCTGCTTTACCCTTCTTCCCATTCAGCATGGTGGTGCCCAACCCGAGGCGTGGCATTTCCAGACCGTTGGATAAGGGCACCGAACCTCAAACGACAGATTCCATCTAAGACTTGGTGGGAGGCAGCTGGGCTGCACATCAGTGCCACGCAACAGAGCAGGATGCATCACAAAAAACAACAAGGTAGAGGCATAACATGGCCCTATGATGAACAAACAAATGCTCAAGGACTGGTCTATCGAATGACTGGTCTTGCCATTTGTTCGCATATTAATGATCCCAATTGAATGGACACAGAGCCTCTTTGGCATCATTTGATATAGGCTATGGACAGTTGCCCATTTACCGAGGATTTACCTATCAAAAATGGCCATTGTTCAGGGCTATTTCAGATTGCCACTAATTAGCAATGCCGTTCTCCGGCCCTTGTCTATCAATGCCTATGCTGGGCTCTCCGCTTCGTCGACCAGCAACGGTTGAGCTGCTTTGGCATGGCCGGCTCGAGCTCATTCTGCCTGGAGGGCCTGGGAGTGCTACGTGGTCGTGGTGCTGTTGGGGATTCAAAGGACAATGATGGTCGATTCAGGTATCGAAAGCATCATGACGCATCCACTACAGACATCTGACTGCTTCAAAGTGAAAATGAGTGACAGGCATCGCTGCATCTTCATATTACTCTCGTCCAGGCAAACACCGATATTTATGTGTAACCATTCCTGAATTAAAACCAGTTGCAAGCTGAATCCGGCAAGGTACTTTTCACCCTTGAATGGAACCTTGTTGGGATCTTTCTGTGGCCCAGTTGCCCCCAATGCCTACTGCCATCATCCAGGTAGTCCAAGGGTCGCAGTGAGATTCAACTGCTTCAAATCATCCAGGTATTGGTCAAAGGCAACACCTGACCCAAGTGCCTTTAGGAGTTTCCCCAAGATTTGGTACCCAAATCCAATCCCTCTAAGTCAGAATCATTCCCCTGTATTGGGCCTTCAAAAACGAACAAATCCAATACATATCCAATACCAAATGAGGGTTTCTTGGGGAAAAGAAGACGTGGAAGGGATTGCACGGTCCAATTGCAGCACTGAAAACAATTGGCCGCCCGTGGCCCATCATAACTGGTACATCCCCTACCAGCAATAATAATCAACCATCAGCTGGCTAATCAAACATATATACCCTGAGGATCCATGCGCATAAATATGGTCAAATCGGAAATGCATGCAAATAATGAAGTCATTTCTGATGATCGCAAATAGCGCACGCATTGTCGAAATGTAAAAGTCGGAGATTGCATGTTATCGGAAAAAGGTCCATATTGGCTTCAAATTGCCTAACATGTTGCGTGACAAACCGTGACAAACCGTGACGAACCGTGACAGAAGACAAAAAACTATACGTATATACTTAAATCTTGGGCATTGTCGGAAAACGCCGTGACAGACCGTGACAAACCGTGACAAGGTCAGCGGCTATTCCCCATAGACTGTCGGAATTTATCGGAAATCAATCGGAAAATAAACTG